>CENG01112865.1_pt1 | contig 12729 bp, 10 predicted proteins | sample 530131 | NCBI WGS metagenome assembly CENG01 (sample SAMEA2591057, study PRJEB7988) | marine metagenome | biome: marine biome (ENVO:00000447); feature: surface water (ENVO:00002042) layer; material: saline water (ENVO:00002010), including plankton (ENVO:xxxxxxxx) | depth 5 m
CGATCATTTACCCGTGCGTCAAGCACCATTTTAACTGTTGCTGGAATTACATTATGTTGTCGACCAGCCTCTATTTGAGTTAGTGTCACTTTGACTTCACCCAAGGTGTCAGACACTTTTGGAAATCTAAGATTTTCAATAGCCTTAATAATTTTAGGCACTTTCAATAAAGCTTGATCATCATTGGGATGGGCTGCATGACTAGGCTTACCATACACCGTAGCATCTAAAACAACCAACCCTTTTTCTGCAACGGCTAGGTCTAACAGAGTGGGTTCACCAACTATTGCTAAATCAATATTTGGTAGATGCGGCAACAAGCCTCTTAAGCTATTTACACCCGCCGTTTCTTCTTCTGCAGTGGCTGCAATAAGCAAGTTATAGTTGGGGTTTGGATGTTCAAAAAAATGATAAAAAAGGGCTATTAAGCTTACCAGAGCACCACCAGCGTCATTGCTTCCTAAACCGTATAATTTTTTATTGATAATGTCAGCAGAAAAAGGATCACGAGTGTAAGCTTTATTAGGTTGCACAGTATCGTGATGAGAATTTAATAGTAGAGTAGGCTTTTTTGGATCAAAGTTTTTATTCTTTGCCCACACATTATTTTTCCATCGCTGTGTCTCTATTCCTCGTTTTTGTAACCAATTTTCAATACATACTGCTGTTTGATCCTCTTCTCCAGAAAAAGAAGGGATTTCAATCAATTCTTGCAATAAAGCAATTGCTTCTTGGGGGGCTTTCATAATTCTATTTTGGTATAAAAACTTGTTTTGTCAAACATTTTAGGTCCTCCAACGTGTACTTTTTGGACTCCTTTTTTGAGTGCTTCAAAACAATTGTGCAATTTGGGAAGCATTCCTCCAGCAATGTTTTCTGAGGCCTTTAATTGCTCATATTTTTGTAAATCGATAGTTCTAATAATAGAGGTTTCATCGTTTATATTTTCAAGCACTCCATCCTTGTCAAAACAATAGTGAAGATGGACGTCATAATGTTCTGTCAATGCAGCAGCAACAGTGGCAGCAATAGTATCAGCATTGGTATTTAATAATTGCCCCTCTCCATCATGTGTTATGGGAGACATAACGGGCACTATATCTAAGGAAATTAATGCTGTTATGCTTTTTGTGTTTACTGTTGTTATGTCTCCCACAAAACCAAAGTCAATGGGTGCTGCAACTCTTTTTTGTGCTAAAATAGAATTGCCGTCTGCACCACTCAATCCTAAAGCATTAGAACCATGAGCCTGTAATTGGGCTACAATTTTTTTATTGATTAGCCCCCCATATACCATGGTAATAATTTCCAAGTTAGAAGCATCGGTAATTCTTCTTCCTTCAATCATCTGCACTGATAAACCCATTTTTTCAGCCATAGATGTAGCCATTTTACCACCCCCATGTACCAACACTTTCGCACCTTCAAGTTGAGCGAACCGATTTAAAAAGGAGTCCAATTGAATGGCATCGTCAATTAGATTTCCTCCGATTTTGATCAGATTGAGTTTATTCATTTTCAAGCAATAATTTCATAACAGCTTGCGCTGAATAGACACGATTCAGAGCTTGTTGTATGGTGAGGTTGGTTGCAGCATTGTCAAGCACAGCGTCGCTGGCCACAATATTTCTCCGAATGGGGAGGCAATGCATAAATTTAGCATTATTAGTACGGTTCATTTTTTCTTGGGTAATCTGCCAAGTTTCATCTGTACGAAGAATTTTTCCATAGTCTGTATAGGAACACCAATTTTTAGCATAAATAAAATCAGCATCTTCAAAAGCCTCATCTTGGCTATAGTATAAAGGAGTTTGTTTTGTTATCTCCTTGTTAAGTTCATACCCTTCAGGTTGGGCTATAACAAAATCTGCATCCATATGATCCATCATTTTGGTAAAGGAGTTCCCCACTGCATGAGGCAATGCCTTTGGATGAGGTGCCCAACTCAACACTACTTTAGGTCTTTTTATGGTTTGATTTTCTTTAATTGTGATAGCATCTGCTAAAGCTTGTAGAGGGTGTGCGGTAGCACTCTCCATATTAATGATCGGAATGGTAGCGTATTTTGCAAAGCTTCTAAGCACAACTTCAGTCTCATCTTTTTCTTTGTCAGTCAGGGTGGCAAAGGCTCTAATGGCCACCATATCACAATATTGAGAAACAACTCTTGCTGCTTCTTTGACATGCTCAGATCGTAAACCGCTCATCTGCGTACCATCTTCAAACTCCAATGCCCACGCCTCATTAGAAAAATTCATAACCATCACTTGAATGCCCAAATGTTGAGCTGCCTTTTGAGTGCTTAAACGAGTGCGCAGACTGGGATTAAAAAAAAGCATTCCTAAGGTTTTCTTCTTTCCTGCACTTTCATATTGCCAAGGATTTTTTTTAAGCGAAATAGCAAGGTCTAATGCACTTTCGAAATGGGGTAAATCGTCTAGGGTTATAAAATTATTCATCAATTTAGTTCATTTTCTAAAGCATCAAAAAATTGGGCAAAATGTGATTCAGTTATTGTGAGTGGCGGAAGAATTCTAATCAATTTTTTATTGCTGCTTCCACCAGTAAAAATGTGATGTTTTAAGATTAATTCTTTTCTTAAGGCCCCCACCTCAAAATCAAATTCAAGTCCTAGCATGAGTCCACGCCCTTTACTTTTTCTTATTGCGGGAATTTTTTTTGCTCGCGAGACAAAATAAGATTCTAATGCCTTCGTTTTTTCTTGCAATCGTTCTTTTTTAAGCACTTCTAAAACACTCAATGAGGCGGTACATGCAAGATGATTTCCACCAAATGTTGTGCCTAATAATCCATATTTTGATTTAATATCAGGGTGAATCAAAATTCCACCGATTGGAAAACCATTTCCCATTCCTTTAGCCATCGTAATAATATGCGGTGAAATACGGTATTTCTGAAAAGCAAAAAAAGTACCTGTGCGTGCAAAGCCAGATTGAACTTCATCTGCAATAAGACAGGCATCAAATTTTTTGCATAACGACTCCATAGCATAAATAAATCCTTCATCGGGTTGATCCAATCCGCCAACCCCTTGTATGGCTTCAAATATAACTGCACAAACGTCACCTTTTTTCAACTCCTTTTCTAGTAGAATGTGATCGTTAAAAGGTAAAAATGTGACTTCATGTTGTGCATTTAAAGGAGCATTGATAGAGGGATTATCTGTAACAGATACCGCTGCGGAAGTTCTTCCATGGAATGCGTTTTCAAATGCAATTACTCGTTTTTTTTGCGTGTGGAATGAAGCAAGTTTTAGGGCGTTTTCAATAGCTTCTGCCCCAGTGCTGCATAAGAATAGTTGGTAGTCATAAAGACAAGAATGTTCAGCAATCGCATTTGCAAGTTGCCCTTGTAATGGATTTTTAACAGCGTTTGAATAAAAAGCAATTTGATCTAGTTGCTCTTTGATATTAGACACAAAATCAGATTGACTATGTCCTATTGAAATAACGGCGTGTCCGCCATACAGATCTAGATATTTTGTGCCATGAGCATCATAGACATACACATCCTCTGCCCTTGTAGGGGTTACATCATAAAGCGGATAGACATCAAATAGTTTCATTTATTGTTTTGCAATTTCATGAATTTTTTCAAAAGAAGCCATCAATCCTTTAATTAAAGAGGAACTCAATCCTTCGTGTTCCATTTGGTTTAAGCCAGTAATTGTACATCCTCTTGGAGTAGTGACTTTATCAATTTCTGTTTCAGGGTGGGTGTCAGAATCAATCAAAAGATTAGCAGCTCCCATAGCAGTATACATTGACATTTTGAGTGCGATATCGGCATCAAAACCCATTTGTACTCCTCCTTGTGTAGTTGCTCTTATGAGTCGCATCCAAAAGGCTATACCACTGGCACACATCACGGTAGCTGCTTGCATGTGTTTTTCATCGATAATGATGGAAGTGCCTAGTCCATTAAAAATTGCTTCTGCAATGGCGATGCGTTTTTCTCCCAATGCATTTGAGCAAAGACAGGTCATTGACTTAGCCACAGAAATCGCCGTGTTGGGCATTGAACGGATTATTGGTGTAGAAGCACCCACGATAGCTTCAATTCGGGCAATAGAAAAACCAGTAATAGTAGATATCAAAATATGTTTGTCGTTCAAATGGGATTTAATTTCATTTAAAATGCCCTCCATTTGACTTGGTTGCACAGCAAAAATTAAAATATCTGAAGCAGCAACGGCTTTTTTATTGTCTTGAGTCACATAAACCTGATCATATTCTTTCCACGGATCAAGAGTTTCCAAGTCACGTTTTGTTAAATACAAGGCAGTGTAAGTATTATTTATTACTAATCCTTTAGCAATACTTAATCCTAAATTTCCAGTTCCTATAATGGCAATTTTCATACTAATGATTTAAAAAGTTGATGCTTTAAGTCGCAGACCCAAATCTTCTTCCCAACCCATAATTAGGTTTAGGTTCTGAATGGCCTGCCCTGAGGCACCTTTAATTAGATTGTCTATAATACTTGTGATTAAAAGCTTGTTTTCATGTTGATGCAAATGCAAAAAACAGAAGTTAGAATTCACAACTTGTTTTAAATGAAGTGGGCGCGTTGCAATTTGAGTAAAAGGATGTGCATCATAAAATTGTTCATAGAGAGCATTTGCCTCCTCTAAGCTACCTTCAAAGTCAGTGTAGACTGTAGCAAAAATACCTCGAGTAAATGCTCCCCTTTGTGGCAAAAAATAAAAGTTAGTGTCTGCTCCTAGTGCACTCAGGGTTTCTTTTATTTCTGCAAGATGTTGATGAGTAAATGGTTTATACCATGACAAGTTCGTATTACGCCAACTAAAATGTGAGGTGGCACTCAACCCTACACCGGCACCAGTGCTTCCAGTTGTAGCATTGACATGAATGTCATTTTTCAAATCTCCACTCTGAGCGAGGGGTAGAAGAGCTAATTGAATAGCGGTCGCAAAACAACCTGGATTGGCTATAGCTCTAGCTTTTTTAATTTTTTCTCGTTGAAACTCTGGAAGTCCATAGGTAAAGGTTGTTTTTTCCCACTGATGATCTGCATTGAGTCTAAAATCATTTCCCAAATCAATTATTATGGTTTTGTCACTAAAGCTATGTTGTGCTAAAAAGCGTTGTGAGTTTCCATGTCCTAAGCAAAGAAAAACAACATCAACAGACAAGTCAACAGTGTCTGTAAAAACCATATTCAGGGTTCCTAAAAGATCAGGATGTGCCTCAGTGAGTGGTTTCCCTGCTCGCGTTGTACTATAAACAAAAGCAATTGAAAGTTTAGGATGATGAGCAAGCAACCGTATTAGTTCCCCACCTGTATAACCTGAGCCACCAATAATACCAACTGATTTCATATGCTCTTGTTTACGCTTTTAAAAATTTTGTGTGCATTAGCCGTTATCTTAATGAATCCTTTAGCATCGGAGGCTGTCCACGCTTTATTCATTTCACCATAACTCCCAAATTTTGCTTGCATTAGATCATGATCAGATTGGATGCCTAGAAGTTCAAATCGGAAGGGGTGTAGGGCCACCATAACGGTTCCACTGACATGGGTTTGACTGCTTTGTAAAAAAGCCTCAATATCTCGCATCACTGGGTCTAAGTAGTTCCCCTCATGCAATAACATACCATAAAAATTACCTAATTGTTCTTTTTGAAAAAGCTGCCATTTAGTGAGAGTGTGTTTTTCAAGTAAATGATGTGCTTTAAGAATAATTAGTGGTGCTGCGGCCTCAAAACCCACTCGTCCCTTGATGCCAATAATAGTATCTCCAACGTGAATGTCTCTGCCGATAGCATAGCTTTTTGCTATTTCTTGAAGCTCTTGGATGAGATCTACAGAATCTCCCTTTTTTCCATTGAGAGTAGCTATTTCGCCTTTCTCAAAACCAATACTGATTTGAGTTGTTTTTTTGTTTTTTAACGCACTAGGATAAGCTTTCTCTGGCAAGGGTAGATTGGAGGTGAGGGTTTCGCTTCCACCCACACTAGTGCCCCAGAGGCCTTGATTGACAGAATATTGCGCTTTTTCCCACGCCATATCTATCCCCTGTGATTTCAAATAAGCAATTTCATCCTCTCTTGAGAGTTGATGGTCTCTGATTAGTGTGATGATTTCTATTTCGGGTGCCATGACTTGGAAAATTAAATCGAAACGTACTTGGTCATTACCAGCACCTGTGCTCCCATGGGCGATGAATTTAGCACCAATTCTATTCGCATAGCGAACAATTTCTATCGCTTGGATAATCCGCTCAGCGCTCACTGACAAAGGATAGGTATTATTTTTTAGAATATTTCCAAAAATTAAGTATTTCACTATATGGTCATAAAACGAAGAAAGCGCATCGATGTTTTCATATACATGAGCTCCCATATGGTAGGCCTTTTCTTTGATGCTATTAATTTCAGCTTTTGAAAAACCACCTGTATTAACACTCACTGCATGGACTTCATATCCCTCTGAAGACAGTTTTTTTAAACAATACGAAGTATCTAATCCACCACTGTAGGCTAAAACTAAAGGCTTTTTATTCATGATTTTTTCTTTTTAAGCAATAGTGTTTCTTTAATTTTCTTAAGTCTTTCGCCCACTGCACGATTATATTTATTAGAAAAGTCTTGATTTGTTTTAGGCTCATAGAGCATGCCAGTGCACAAACACATTTTTCTCTCTGTTCGTGTTAGTATATCAAAATTTTTACAGGTTTGACAACCTTTCCAAAAGTCAGGGTCATCTGTCAATTCAGAAAAATGAACGGGCTTATAGCCCAATTCATAATTGATTTTCATAACTGCCATTCCAGTAGTGATTCCAAAAACCTTTGCATCTGGAAACTTATCTAATGACAATTCAAAAACGGTTTTTTTGATTTTCTTGGCAAGTCCTTTACCTCTATATTCTCGTGCTACGATAAGACCTGAATGAGCAACATATTTACCATGTCCCCAAATTTCTATGTAGCAAAATCCTGCAAATCGGTCACCATCCAATGCGATGACAGCGTTTCCTTTTTCCATCTTGCTCGTGATGTATTCAGGTGTGCGCCTGGCAATTCCTGTTCCTCTAACTTTAGCAGAGTCATCAATGCAGAGACTGATTTCTTTAGCGTATTTTATGTGTTTTGCTTTCGCAATAGCGACTTCCATGATTCTATTAAAATGTAGTTGTAAGTTGTTATGAGTAATTCTGAAAGGGAGATGGGCGCACCAGCCTCCATAATAGTTATGATACCCCAAAGGGGCGAACACGCGGGTTTTGTACTGAAAGAATATTTCCAGCAGAAGGGTTTAAGTGATATTCATTTTTACTCATAGGATGCAAAATTCAACTATTTTTTTTTAACCGCAAAATATAAATTCCTGTTTTTGAATTTTCTCAAGTGCCTTTTTCTCCCAAAGAACTTCGTAAATTTGCTTTTGTGAAAAAAGAAATCCAGTCCATTTTTAGTCAAAATATATCAAAATGGCAGCAAAAAAAAATGTTGCTAGCTCATAGTGGTGGAGTTGATAGCAGTGTGCTGGCTCATCTTTTGGTTAAGCTAAAGTGTAATTTTGCGGTTGCTCATTGTAATTTTCAATTGCGTGGAGCAGAGAGTGAGGCTGATCAATACCGAGTTCAAAATTGGTGTAAACAAAATAGCGTTCCCTTTTTTTCGGTTCGTTTTGTTTTACCCAAAAAGGAAGGGAGCATCCAATCCAAAGCAAGGCAACTGCGTTATGATTGGTTTAATGCGCTCCTTGAAATTCATCACTTTGATCTCCTGCTAACTGCTCATCACCTGAACGATCAATTAGAAACTTTTTTAATGCACCTAGGCAGAGGAACTGGATTGTCTGGTTTATTGGGCATCCCGTCATCTGCCACTCTTTTTAGACCACTGCTGTCTTTTTCTAAGAAAGCAATCGAAGCTTATGCCAAGCATAATAATATTGACTGGCGCGAGGATAGCTCTAATTTGTCTTTGGCCTATTGGCGCAACGCATTGCGTCATGAGGTGATAGCACCACTGTTAAATACACACCCCAAATATCTTCATCATTTTAAAAATACATTAGCTCATCTCAACAGTACCCAGTATTTTGTGGAAGAACAATTAATTGCTTTGAAGAAAACAATTTTTTTATCCAAAAAAGACCATATTTCAATCAACATTAAAAGCTTAAAAGCTCTCCCAAGTTTAAATTTCTGTCTACACCAATGGTTCTCACCTTTAGGTTTTCATTTCAAAGAAGTTCTCAAACTCCTCGAAGCACAAACGGGATCTAGTATTAGAAGTGCAACCCATCGTCTAACACACAATCGATCAACTCTTTTGCTTGATACACTAACCTTAGAAGCCCCTTTAGATGACATCTTCTATTGGGACCTTAAAAAACCATTAAAAAACCCCATTCATTTGACTACTAGAGCTGAAAAAACAAAAAATAAAAAAAGTGCAATTTTGAATCCTACCCTTTTAAAAATGCCACTAAAACTTCGAAAATACCAAAGAGGTGACTATTTTTACCCTCAAGGTATGTCAGGAAAAAAGAAACTCAGCAAATTTTTTAAAGATGAAAAATATTCTAAAGTTGAAAAAGAAAAGCAATGGTTGTTATGCTCAGAAGATGACATTGTTTGGGTTATTGGTAAACGTGTAGACCAACGTTATGCTGCCCCCGATAATTTTAACCTACCCCTTATCATCACTGCCCTATGAAAATAAAGTTGACCCCCATTTTAAGCTTTTTATGTTTTTATCTATCAGCCCAAGAACCTGTCAAATGGAATATTTCTATGGCACGTGTTGGAGAGTCAGAAGTTATGATCCATTTTGATGCTACCATAGAAGAAAATTGGCACCTTTACACAACTCAAGAATTTGAAGATGGTCCACTTCCCACTGAACTAACTTTTACGACAGACAGTCTTTCAATCGAACGTTTAGGTCCGTTAACAATGCCAACACCCAAAAGTTCATTTGATGAAATTTTTCAAATTGAATTGCCTTATTTTGATACTCAGGTTCGTTTTTCACAACGACTGAAACTAAGAAACACTTCACTTGAGACAATTAACGGCGAATTGAATTATCAAGCCTGTGATGACCAACTGTGTATCTTCCGTTCTGAAATTTTTCAAATGGACTTGGACAAATCTGTTGCAAGTGCTCCAAAATTAGAATTAAGCGAAAAAGATCAAATCCGTTCTGAACAACTCACACTTGCGCTAAAAAACACAGATGAATTTAATGACTCAATATCAGAATCAAAACAAAACACACTCCTCAACCTTTTTTTATTAGGTTTTTTTGGAGGTCTTTTGGCTCTCCTCACTCCCTGTGTGTTTCCAATGGTTCCCCTTACTGTTTCTTACTTCATAAAACAAGGAAATTCATTACGGAAGGGAATTTGGCAAGCCTTTTTGTATGGTTTCTTTATTATACTGATTTATCTTTTGTTAAGTCTTCCTTTTCATTTTATTGACGCTCTTAATCCTGAAATATTAAATACGATCGCTACAAATGTGACTCTTAATATCGTCTTTTTTGGTGTGTTTGTATTCTTTGCCTTTTCCTTTTTTGGTTATTATGAACTTACTCTTCCGGCACATTGGGGAAGTGCTACAGATCAACAATCTGGAATTAGAGGAATGCTAGGTATTTTTTTTATGGCACTCACCCTGGCCATTGTTTCTTTTTCTTGCACAGGCCCAATTTTAGGCTCTTTGCTGGCAGGTTCACTCACAGCTGAAGGAGGTGCACAACAACTCACCGCTGGCATGGCTGGTTTTGGAGTTGCTCTAGCATTACCTTTTGCACTATTTGCTCTTTTTCCGAATGCTTTGAAAATGTTGCCTAAATCTGGAGCTTGGATGAATTCAATTAAAGTTGTACTTGGTTTTTTAGAACTAGCATTGGCCTTAAAATTTCTTTCTAATGCTGATTTAGTTTCACATTGGGGTCTCCTAAAGCGAGAGATTTTTTTAGGAGTATGGATTTTATTGTCCTTGGGAGTTACACTTTATCTTTTCGGGCTCTATCGTTTTCCGCACGAGGCTAAAGCGAAGCGTTCAAAGTTACGTGTGGGAGGCGCTTTTTTATCTTTGATAGTTACAATTTATTTAGTTCATGGTCTATTTTCAAAAGACAATGGGCTCACTTTGTTGAGTGGTTTTCCTCCCCCTAGCTTTTACAGTATTTATACACAAGAATCAGAATGCCCTTTGGGCTTAGATTGTTTCAAATCTTATGAAGAAGGAAAACAGGTTGCCTTATCACAAAACAAACCCCTTCTTTTGGATTTTACGGGCTGGGCTTGTGTGAATTGTCGCCGAATGGAAGAAAAAGTATGGGTAAAGCCAGCTATTTATGATTTGCTTAATGAAAAACTAGTAGTAGTGTCGCTTTATGTTGACGATAGAACTCCGTTGGATGAGAAAGATCAATTTAATTTTGAATATACTGATGGGCGGAGACGAACCATAAAAACAGTTGGGCAACAGTGGGCTACTTTTCAAAGTGTAAATTTTAACGCAGCCTCTCAACCTTTTTATGTGATGTTGCATCCTAACGGTACTCTCTTAAATACTCCTATTCAATATACAGATGCGAATTCTTATGAGCAATGGATAAAAAAAGGATTACAGACTTTTGATGCGCTCCCGAAATCTATTCAACCGGTTTGGCTTCAAAATTAGAAAAAGGCTCAACGACCTTATTTAATAGCCAATTTTGTTCTTGTTCATTAGTTAATACTAAAGGCATTCTTAATTTGGTATTGTGAATTTGCCGCATTATACCTTGAGCTTCGGTAGTCACTACAGCAAAAGTGTACACTAATTCCCCGGTGGCCACATCAAGCCAAGTATCCCAAAGACCAGCAAACATAAAAAGCTCTTCTTGCCCAATTACAATTTTATATTTTTGCTTTTTCTTTCCCATAAGGTCTTGCCATTGCCATTCAAAAAAACCATCTGTAGGTACCAAACATCTTTTATTTTTTCTAAAAGAGGGTTTTTCCTGTAAAGTCTCCAATTTGGCATTGAGAGTATATTTTTGAATAGATCGATCTTTAGACCATGAAGGAATTAACCCCCATTGAAAACGACTCAGTTGATTAGGAAGGGCATCAGTAATCACACTTGCTTCTGGATGAGAAAAACCATTGAAAGAATTTTTTATCGGAGTGCCGGAAAGCCCTTTTTTTTCAAAAGCTACTGCCCCTTTTTGCTGTTGAAAATGAAAACACATGACCTGTAGAATTGATTAATAGTGAAAGATAATAATTAGTCTAGAATTTGTTCCGCCTAATTTTATATTCGATAAAAAAGCGTTTTTTGTATCTTGGTACCAACCCCAAAAGAACCTACTCTTATGTTAGTGCAACTTTATGGTAGTGCTGTTTTTGGCGTAGAAGCACATAAAATCACAATCGAAATCAATGTCAATCAAGGTATTGGCTACCATCTAGTAGGGTTACCCGATAATGCCATCAAGGAGAGCAATTATCGCATTGCGGCCGCACTAGAAAATAGTCGATACAAACTCCCTGGAAAAAAAATCACTATTAACTTGGCTCCTGCTGATCTGCGAAAGGAGGGTTCAGCTTATGATTTGGCCATAGCTCTAGGAATACTAACCGCTTCTGGTCAAATTACAGCCCCTGATATTTCAAACTATATCGTTATGGGTGAAATAGCTTTGGATGGCAGTATTCGACCCATAAAAGGTGCACTACCCATTGCCATTCAGGCTTTAAAAGATGGCTTTAAGGGATTTATATTACCCAATGAAAATGCGCAAGAAGCTGCAATTGTAAAGGGGATTGAAGTATATGGAGTGACCCATTTAAAGGAGGTAATTGAATTTTTTAAAAACCCAGACATGTTGAAGCCACTTAGTTTAGATGCAAGAAAATTATTTGCTGCCAAAGGACAAGAAAGCCAACTCGATTTTGCTGATGTCAAGGGGCAAGAAACGATCAAGAGGTGTATGGAAATTGCAGCCGCAGGGGGCCACAACATTATTTTGATAGGTCCACCGGGAGCGGGTAAAACTATGCTAGCAAAACGCTTACCTTCAATTTTACCCCCTTTGAGCTTGGGAGAGGCTTTGGAAACAACAAAAATTCATTCCATTTTAGGACGGGTCAAAGAACGAGGGTTGATTCGTCAACGCCCTTATCGTGCACCCCATCACACGATTTCAGATGTTGCGCTTGTGGGAGGAGGTTCTTATCCTCAACCAGGAGAAATTTCATTGGCACACAATGGGGTGTTGTTTTTGGACGAGCTTCCCGAATTTAAACGCAGTGTGTTAGAAGTGATGCGACAGCCTCTAGAAGATAGAGAGGTAACTCTTTCTAGAGCAAAATTCACTGTTACTTATCCATGTTCGTTTATGTTGGTGGCTAGTATGAACCCAAGTCCTTCAGGCTATTTTCATAACGGGTCAGTAACACCCATTGAAACAAAACGCTATTTGAGTAAAATTTCTGGTCCTTTACTTGATAGGATCGATTTGCATATTGAAGTGGCTCCTGTCCCTTTTGAGGAAATCTCAAAAAAAGAATTGGGAGAAAGCTCTTCTGCCATTCGAGAGCGGGTGTGTCAAGCACGTCAGCAACAAGCAAAGCGTTTTCAAACAAATAAAACTTTGCATTGTAATGCTCAAATGGAATCTAAGCAGTTGCGCCACTATTGTGCTTTAGACCCGACAGCAGAAAATTTATTAAA
>CENG01071741.1_pt1 | contig 12707 bp, 18 predicted proteins | sample 530131 | NCBI WGS metagenome assembly CENG01 (sample SAMEA2591057, study PRJEB7988) | marine metagenome | biome: marine biome (ENVO:00000447); feature: surface water (ENVO:00002042) layer; material: saline water (ENVO:00002010), including plankton (ENVO:xxxxxxxx) | depth 5 m
AGATGGATCAAAATCAATTGAACAACTTGTCTCTGAAGTAAACATATATACAAGTAAATAAAAATGCAATTGATAGCGGGATCAACCGGGTTTTTGGGTAACGAGATTCTAAGAGCAGCAGGTGTTCAAGACGTCTCCACTATTGCCCTTGGGAGAAGATCCATACCTAATTTACCTGATAATGCTAGAGAACTAATTATTGATTTTGATGAGTTAAAGACAATTACTTTTCCTAATATAGATCATGTCTATCTTTCCCTAGGTTATCCTTTGTATTTTCAAAATGTAATGGGCTTTATGAGCTCTACTCTCAAAGAAAATTTTTTTCAGGTAGATTTTACATACCAGTTGGAAATAGCAAAAAAGGCTAAAGATGTTGGTGCCAGAGGTATCTCACTTATCTCAGCGGTAGGTGCTGACACAAATTCTTGGAACTATTATCTAAAAACTAAAGGGATGCTTGAAGAAGAAATAATTAATCTAGAATTTGATAGCACCAATATTTTTAGGCCTGGGCATCTTATGGGAAACAAAAAGAGGCTTGATATTGTTTTTGCTGATACAGTTTCTCGGATTGTAGATCCTTTCTTACATGGTTCTATAGAAAAATTTAGAAGCATACCGGTAGAAAAACTTTCTGAATCAGTTGTAAAGAGATCGATGGGTTGTAAAACTGGAATACACTTCTTTGATCACAAAGATTTTTAAAAATTTCTGACTTCCTTTTTCTTTGCTTTGATTATTTTTTTTATTCCATTACAAGCATTAAGAAGCCAAAATGCATTTGCAAAAACAAAGTAATATAAACCTAAATATAGTTGAACAATTATTGCAAAAAAACTACCAGCAATAACTGCAGATAGCCCCACCATTCTTTTTTTTGCTTTCTTTGAGACAACAAGAGGCGCGGCTACTAATGTACCAAAAAAAACACTCAAAATTTGGATTATTTCTAACATACCCATACTAATAAACATTCAGAATTATGTTCATTAGTATGAATATCGGCGCATTATGAATACTTAAATATAAAAGTAAAGTTTTTTTTACACTTTTCCAAAAAAGATGTAATCTTAGGTTTAGGTTAAAATTTTGGGGAAAAAATGAATAAAATATTGATCATGCCAATGGTGTTTTTTTCAGTAATGATGGTTGCTGATGATCACAATAAATCTGATAAAAATACTAAAGAAAGAATGCAAAATCATCCAAATCATCTTCTTAGCTATAAAGAATGCAAGGAAACTAAAGATGGTATTGAAGGTCTGCTCTCAGCAGCTGATTTTGTCTGGAAAGAGATAGAGATGAACCCAGAGAATGAAAAAAAATGGGCAGAGGCAGCAGTGCTTGCAGATTTAGCAGCAAATTATTCAACAGTTTATGATGTCTGGTGCAAAGACATGATAAATAAAAGAATGATGATGAGAATGAAAGCTAGCAAGAAGAAAAAGAAAGAAAAAGATAATTAAAATTTACCTCTTTGAAATCTCATTCTTATTGCATACACCCTTAGTAGAGCTACCACAGTGATTATCATCTGAATAAATATTGAAATCTTTATTGGGTCTGACCACTGCCAATTATCAATAGTTAACCAAAGCAGATATGTCTGCAAAGGAAAGTTAATAACAGCTCCCATCAGTACTACAATTACTGATTCTCTTAAAGCAACCTTCTCAGTTTTATTCATATTTATTCCTTATTAATTTTTACGCCTGTTCCATAGGCTAGAATTTCAGCAGCTCCATTCGCAACAGTTGATGTTTGATATCTAAATCCTAAAACAGCGTCAGCACCTTTAGATTGAGCATCTTCAACCATTCGCTCATATGCCTGTTCTCTTGTTGATGTTAGTAGTTTGGTATAACCAACTAACTCTCCACCAACTAAATTTTTTAAATTGGCAAATATATCAGAGCCAAAATTTCTTGCTCTAACAGTACTGCCTTGAACAATTCCCAAATGCTCAATAACTTCTGCATTTTTTATATCGTAGGTTGTTAATACAAGCAATTTTTCATTCATGACATTTTTCCTTTAATAGTTTAATGTATAAATATAATGCAAGAGCTCATAGAAGCAAAGTTTTCAATTGGAGATGTTGTCAAACATAAATTCTTAAACTTTAAAGGCGTTATCTTTGACTTGGATCCAACCTTTAATAACACTGAAGAGTGGTATAACGCAATTCCTAAAGACTTCAGACCTAGAAAAGATCAACCTTTTTATCATCTCTTCGCCGAGAACGAAGAAATTTTTTATATTGCCTATGTTTCTGAGCAAAATTTAAACATTGATAATTCTGGAATACCAGCAAATCATCCTGATATTATGAAAATCTTTTCGCACTTTAATGGAGTGTCATATGTTCCACATGAAAAGACTAAAAATTAAACTTCAAGATTGTGGTGAGCAATCTCTACAGCGATCGTAAACACTTCCATTGCATCTGCTAAATCATCTTTTGAAACATAAGTAGGAGCAATTCTAATAACACTGTTTTTAGGATCATTATTATGCGGAAATGTTGAGCCAGCAGGAGTGATTAGAACCCCTAATCTTTTACAAAGTTCTACTACTTTGGTGGCGATTGGCTTATTAGTGCAATATGTAATGAAATATCCGCCTGTTGGTCTTGAAAAATTCCCACACTCATCAGGAAGTTTCTCAAGGTAAGAGTAAGCCATCTCAAACTTAGGCCTTATTAATTCTGCATGCTTTTGCATGTGAGCTTTAACCGAATCTATATCTTTAAAGAACTCAACATGTCTCTTTTGATTTAATTTGTCAGGACAAATAATCATAGTAGTTCTTACTTTTTTTATTAAATCTAAAGATCCTCCTGAAGAGGCATAAAATGAAATACCCCCTCCTCCAAATGTTACTTTTGAAAAAGAAGTCGTAACCACTGTTTGGTCTTCTACTCCTGCTTCAACCGCTAATTTCCATAATGGTCTTTGTTCTTTTGAAGGCAAGAAATCATGTATTAGGTATGCATGATCAAACAGGAATAGAAATTTATCTGAAAACTGAGATCCGATTCTAAATAATTCTAATAAGTTCTCATCAGAATATATTTCGCCAGATGGGTTTGAATGTCTTGGCACGCAAAGCATACCTACGATATCTTCTTTGCTTTTCAGTATGTTGGTAAACTCTTCTATATCGACCCCATCGTCATGCAAAGGGACTGGGATGGCTTCAATTCCAAAATCATCTAACATCATAAAATGTCTATCAAAACCAGGAACAGGACAAATAAACTTTGGATTCTTTATGTCTTTCCAAGGCTTTGGCTCAGCAAATAGAAAGTTTGCTAATACAGTTTGATATGTGAGTAGTAGGCTTGAATGCTCAAATGCAAGAACATTATCTATGGGTGCATTTAAAAGTTCAGAGCCAAGTTTTCTTGCCTCTAGAATACCGAAAGTCTCCCCATAATTTCTAAGATCAGCTCCATCCTCAGATTCATTAGGAATTGAAATATCTATCAATGCATTTGATAGATCTAATTGATCTGAATCTGGCTTGCCCCTTGTGATGTCAATAGATAACTGCTTTTCTTTTAAAGAGTTAAACCTTGTTATAATTTCTTGATGCATAATATTAGTCACATTTTATACTAACATCATGATCAATTACTTAATATTTATATCATTGGTTCTTATTCTAGGTATTTTAATTTATCTATTATTTAATATTAAAAATGGTGAATCTATAAACAAAGGTGGAAATGAGAATATTCAAAGTAAACTAATTGAGGTTTCAAATGATATTAATAAAATTGAGCTTGATTTAGCATCAGTGACTACTCCACTCAATGAGCTTAATAGATTCCTAGGTGGTAATGTAACAACTGGTAGATTAGGGGAATGGAATCTTGAGTCTATAGTAAGAGATATAATGCCTAACAATAGCTTTGATCTGCAACATCAAATAAATCCAGAATCAAGAGATTTAGTTGATTGTGCGGTCACGACTGCTGAAGGAATAATTGTTCCCATAGATTCAAAATTCTATGCAGGGCAGTATCAAAACTATCAAGATGCTAAAACCAGCACTGAAAGAAAAAAAATACTAGGGAATCTTCGAACAGAAGTGCTTAGTGATGCTACAGACATCTCAAGCAAATATCTTTTGAGGAACATAACTTCAAATTACGTTATCTTATATATACCATCTGAAAAGTTGATAGATTTAATAAATCAAATAGAAGGCCTTAGGGAAGAAAGTTTTACTGAAAAAAACACGCTTATTATGGGCCCAAATACACTTGCTGCTTTTCTAGATATGGTAAGAACAGGTCATCATTATTTAAAACTAAATGAAACTGCGAGCAAGGTCGCGTCTGTTGTAAGAGGAATTCAAAAAGAATTCTCTAATTTTGATGCAAATACAAACTCAGTTCTTAAAAGATTAGATGGAGCAGTTAAAGACGTTCAAAGCCTCCAAACAAGAATAAACGTATTGGGAAACAAATTGGAGAAAGGTGCTGAAAGTCTGGAAGATGAAAGCTAATGCAAAACCTAAGAATCTGGAAATATCTTTCATTGCCATGGATGGTTATAGCGCTCTTTTTCTTTATTTCGTTTATTTTTTTAGCTTTTTTTAAGGGGACACAGATTGAGTACTTAACAAATGATTATTTGTTAGGGCTTTTTAAAAATACTTTTATTTTGTCTTTCCTAACAGCATTTATTTCTGCTTTAATTGCAGTGCCTCTTGCAATACTTGTAACTTTTTATGACTTCCCAGGCAAAAAATTCTTTAGTTGGGGTTTAAGTCTATCTATTGCATTTCCAGCATATGTTTATGCTTTCATATATGTGGGTATATTTGAGTACTCCAGCCCAATTTCTACATATTTAAGAGATTTTGATATTACATTCCCATCAATTAAAAATTTGTTTGGTGCATCAATTATCTTATCAATGGCACTATTCCCATATATTTATTTACTTTTAAGAGTAAAGCTTGCTTCGGTAGGTTTAGATTTATTTAGAGCTGCAAAATCTCTAGGAAATAATAATACCGCTTCAATATTTAAAGTAATTATTCCATCACTATTTCCGGTTATTGTTGCAGGTATGACTTTGGTAGTTTTTGAAACAATTGCTGATTTTGGTGGTGTTTCAACCTTGAGAATAGAAACATTTACAGTGGGTATTTATAATGCCTGGTTTGGTTATCAAAGCTATTTTTCTGCTGCAAGATTGGCAGGCTATCTTTTAGTATTTGTCTTTATTATTATTTTTATAGCTAAGTTTTATGAAGGTAAGCAGAATACTCTTGCTCAAAAAACTTCTGAAGTATTCGAAGGAATAAAACTTGTTCCATATAAAAGTTTTCTAGCAACTTTGTATTGCTCTACTATATTTACAATTGTTTTTTTGATACCTCTTGGTCAGTTGCTAATTTGGAGTTATGCAGAAAACAATTTTTTGAGTATTGAAAATATACATCTAGTCTTTAATTCTTTGGCATTGGGAGTTATTGTTTCCATGATCACTGTGTTTTTTGGAATTGCTCTTGCGCTAGCCTACAGAAATGATAAAAAATTACGTCTAATAATTTCAGTCTCTACATCAGGATATGCGATTCCAGGTTCTGTAATTTCGGCAGGACTTTTGGTGTCTATTGGATACTTCTTTGGAGTTTCTATTACTTCTTTTGGGATAGTTGGGCTAGTGCTTTGCTTATCATTAAGGTTTATGACGCCTGCCTATAATTATCTTTCAGCATCACTTGTGAATATTAAGGATTCATCTGAAAAAGCTCTTTCAACATATTCCAAAGATTCGATGAGAGCATTTAAATATTTTTACTTACCACATATGAAATCAGCAACCTATCTTGGTTTGATGATTGTCTTTATCGAATCAGTCAAAGAACAGCCGGCAACTTTACTATTAAGACCAGTAGGGTTTGATACTTTATCAACAAAAATCTATAACTTTACCAGTGAAGGTCAATGGATTATGGCTTCAAATCCTAGTCTAATGCTAGTTTTTCTCAGTTTAATATTCGTGTATATGATTAATAAAAGCATTAACGAAAATAAATCATAACAATTAAATGAAAGAAAAAGGCTATAGACTAAATGTGGGATTGGTTATTGCAGATAAGCAAGGAAGAGTTCTCTTATGTAAAAGAAAGGGAATGAACAGCTGGCAATTTCCGCAAGGCGGAATAGATTTGAACGAGTCTTCTCTAAAAGCAGCAAAAAGAGAGCTTTTTGAAGAAGTGGGCATTAAATCAAAAGATGTAAAACTAATCAAATCGCTTGAAGAATGGCTTAAATATGATATTCCAACTAAAAGTAGAAGAAGAAATATTCTCAATAAAAATTTTAAAGGGCAAAAACAAAAATGGTTTCTATTTAAATTACAAAATGACGTGCAAGTTTCATTTGAAAATGATCCTGATAATGAATTTGATGACTTTAAATGGGTATCGTATTGGTACCCTCTAAATGTTATTGTTTCTTTTAAAGAAAAAGTCTATTTTGAAGCACTAAATCAACTAAAATATTCTTTTTGTGAAGAATTCAATAATGTTTGATGAAATACTAATTTTTGCTGCCCTAGGAGTAATTGCTGGATTACTAGCTGGTTTATTTGGTATTGGTGGTGGCTTGGTTATTGTTCCAGTTCTAATTGGTACCTTTATTAATCTTGGTTTTAGTTTGGACATCGTTGTTCATATGGCTATAGGCTCAGCAATAGCTTGTATAATTTTTACAGGCTTATCTTCAGCAAAAGCTCACAATGATAAAAATTCTATTAATTTTGTTCACTTTAAACCTGTGGCATTTGGAATAACCTTTGGTGCCCTAGCAGGAGCATTGTTTGCAGTTCAAATAAAAGGAGTTGTTTTAAAATTTGCCATTGCTCTATTTATTTTTTTAATGGGCATAAAGATCCTATTTAATTTAAATTTTTTATCAGGAAAAATTGAGCACAATAATAAAAGATCATTGTTTGCAGGTTCTCTTATAGGATTCTTTTCATCTATTTTAGGTATTGGGGGTGGTGTATTTTCGGTACCATATTTCAAATCCTCAGGTCTTAAATTAACAACAGCAATTGGTACTTCAGCAGCATGCGGTATACCGATAGCAATTTTTGGTACTATTGGTTACGTTGTGGCTGGGATTGGTTTATCTGATATGCCTAGATATAGTTTTGGTTATGTTTATGGGCCTGCGGTTTTAGGAGTATCAATGACAAGCATATTTGCTGCAAAGTTCGGCGCTGATTTGGCTCATTATCTTTCTCAAAATACGTTAAATAAATTATTAGCTGTTTGGTTTTTTATAGTCTCAATTTACATGTTTATATTATGATCATAGAGCTCTCAGAATTTTTTAATAACCCATCGATTATAGAAATCGGGTCATTGAAAATTCAATACTATGCAGTGACATGGTTGTTATCAGCAGTGTTTATATATCTATTTTTATCTCGAAATAAAATAATTACTGAGATTGGGCTTAGTAATGATGATGTTAATGATATGGTATTTTTGTATGGGCTTTTCTTTGGAGCAATGTGTGGCGGAAGAATTGGTTATATGTTTTTTTACGGAACTAACCAGCTGATTTCAGACCCACTTTCACTTTTTTACATATGGCAAGGTGGCTTGAGCTTCCATGGTGGGCTTGTGGGCGTAATCCTTAGCTTATTATTATTTTGTAAAAGAAAAAAAATAGAGTTCTTAAGGCTCATGGATGGAGTTGCTCTTTCAATGCCTATAGGATTAGGTCTTGTCAGAATAGGAAATTTTCTCAATGGTGAGTTATATGGAAAGGCAACAAATGGAGAGTGGGGATTTATTTTCCCGACTGATCCATTTGGTTTGTTAAGGCATCCATCTCAACTGTATGAAAGTTTTGGTGAGGGCTTGGTTCTTTTTGTAATCCTTTTGATTATTTCTAAGTTCACTAAAATAAAAGGCATGGTTTCTTCTTGTTTTTTAATATTTTATGGTCTGATTAGATTTATAATTGAATTCTATAGGCAGCCTGATGCACATATAGGTTATGTTGCATTTGATTCACTTAGTATGGGGCAGATTCTATGTTTGCCTATGATATTAATTGGAATAGTTATGTTTATTTATTCTAGGAAAACTGCATGAAAGCATATTTAGATCTTCTTAAATATATTCTTGAGAATGGCGATCAAAAAGATGATCGAACAAATACTGGTACGATTTCATCATTTGGTCATCAGCTAGAATTTGATCTGGAAAAGGGTTTTCCTGCAGTTACTACTAAATCTCTTGCATGGAAGGGAGTTGTTTCTGAGTTACTTTGGTTTTTAGAGGGCTCAGATGATGAAAGAAGATTAGCTGAAATTCGTTTTAATAAAGATAGGTCAGAACTAAAAGACTTATCAAAATTTTCTACAATATGGACTGATAATGCTGACAGTCAAGGAAAAAATCTTGGATATACTAATACTGATACTACTAAGACTCTTGGTCCAGTATATGGTGTTCAATGGCGCAACTGGTCAGGACATGACCAAATAAAAGATCTTTTATTAAATCTTAAAGAAAACCCAAACAGCAGAAGGCATATCTTATCGGCATGGAATGTTGGCGAGATTGATAAAATGGCCTTGCCTCCATGTCATGTGATGTCACAATTTTATATTAGTCAGGGGACTATTAGCTGTCACATGTATCAGAGAAGTGCCGATATGTTCCTGGGAGTTCCATTTAATATTGCTAGTTATGCTTTACTGCTGTCAATTTTTGGGTCGATCCTTAATTTGAAACCAAAAAAGTTTATACATTCATTTGGAGACGCACATATATATATGAATGCAGTCGATCAGGTTAAAGAACAGATCTCACGAAATCCAAAACCTTTACCATCTCTTAGGTTCCCTAAATTAAATTCAATCGATGATCTAAAAAATTACAAGGTGGAAGATTTTATTCTTGATAATTATGAGCATCACCCTCCTATAAAGGCAGAGATGGCGGTCTAATGATTATAATTTCTCATGTAGTTGCACTATCTAACAATAATGTTATTGGAAAAGATAATGATCTTCCTTGGAATTTAAAAACAGATTTGAAGCACTTCAAAGACTATACATCTAATAAAATCATAGTAATGGGTAGGAAAACATTTGAGTCTATAGGTAAGCCTTTACCAAATAGAATTAATTACGTTGTTTCTAACACCATTGAAGAGATTGCAGGTGCAGAAGTCTTTAATAGTACTGAGAGTGCTATTGAAGAAGCAAAGCATGAATGCTCTAGATCAGGTCAAAATGAAATTGTAATAATAGGTGGTGGTTTTCTTTTTAGAGATACTTTAAGCAAAGCAAATAGGCTTGTTCTTTCAAAGGTAAAATGTGATATTGAGGGTGATGTTTTTTATCCAGATGTGGACTTAAATGATTGGGAAAAAGTAAGCAGTAATGAATTTTATAAAGACGATGAAAACGACTACGATTTTACTGTTGAGGTTTACGAAAGAATTTAAGTAGAACTGGTGTTTTGCTGAATATAATCTCTTCTTAAGGCAAGATTTTTAACTCTAATTTCTTCATTTTCAGTATACTTTATCCAATTGTTTGCCTGAGTTTTAATGCTTTTCTTTTTATCTCTTGCGGCTACTCTAAAGTTCTTTTTTGCATCCTCAAATTTCTGTAACTCAAAATAGGCTTGCCCTAAAGTTAAATATACTTGAGATAAGTTCTTTATTTTGCCCTTTTCTAAACCTTTCTTAATTGCCTCAACAGCTAGATCAACTTTATCTTCTGATAAATACAAGTTTCCAAGTAAAACATAAGACTCTCCATCTTTTGCCATTGCAGCAGATTTCTCTAGTACTGGAATTGCCTTATCAATTTCTTGTGCCATTCTCCATGAATCAGCTAACAGCTTAAGGTTCTTTTCTGTGTCCTTTATAACAGGAACAATTTTTTCTTCTTCAGTTTTTTCATCAACAATGGTAACCATTTTCTTTTGACCAGAAACTAATACCTGTGCTGCCCAGTAAGGATTTTTATTTAAAAGAAGTAATTGTGCTAAAGCCTTGTATTCAGATTCCTTATCTAAGAAATCTTTTGCATGAGCGGCCTTAAGGGTAATCATGTAGTCCCTCTCTCTACCAAGCTGACCATATGAGCCGCCAAGTTGAATGAAATAAGATTTTTTTGGGTATAAATTGACCAAAATCTCATATATGTCTATTTGTCTTAATAAAGATTCTTTTTCGCCTATTTCGCTTTTAAGCTCGCTAATACCGGCTGCCATAATTACGTACCAGTTCTCTCTTGGTTTATATCCCTCTTCTTCAGCTAAACTAATTGCCTTTTCCATAGAAGATAGAGACTTCTTATAGTCACCAGTAGAAAAATAGGCCTGGCCTAATAGTGCCCATGATTGAGCAGTAACATTTTCAACCTCTCTCATCCATTGCAAAATATACTCAATACCTTTTTGGTAATTTTCTTGCACCAAATGAAGTTGTCCCATTGATAGTAAAGCACCAACACGTAAACCGATTGTTACCTCAGGCTCATTAATTAGATTTGTGTAAGCATTCATAGCTTGTGGAAATTTGCTTTCACTAAAATAAACATATGCCCATGCATTCCACATCACAGAACGGTCATAACTTTTAAGATCTTCTCTGTTATTTCTTAATTCTGTAAGAATTGAGTTTACGGTCTCCATATCAGGAGCTGGCTCTCCTTTTTCATCTACTTCTTCAAGAGCCTCATAAACCTTTGCCATCTTTTTTGCAGTACTAGATTGCAATGCTCTAGCTTTCTTATATTTTCTTGTTGGGGCTAAATTTGTATTTTCTGCATTATCTGAAGTGTTTGCTGATTGCTGAGCGTTAATTTTTAAAGATACTGTTCCAATAAATAAGGCAAAAACTGTAAATATAGATAATGTAAAATTTTTTCTCATAGCAAATTAACTCTCATCAAGTATATAAGTAAATCGATGAAGTACGCCTTCAACGGGCACCGCTTTTCCATCAACTATTTTAGGCTTGTATTTTAATTTTATTGCTGCTCTAGCAGATGCACTATTAAACATAGAGCATGGTCTAAATTCAGCCTCAGGATCATCAGGTCTCTTGCTAGAGCAATAGCCCTCAATTGTTACAGCATCTTCAACACTACCAGAATCTGTAATCGTAAATTCTACAAGAGCATAGCCCATTGTTCCTCTTTCTTGAGCTCTTCTTGGATAAATAGGAACAACTTTAAATAAAGGTATATATTCTCCATCTCTAAAGAAAGATCCTCCAGCTTTAAAGTTAGGTTTTGGTTTTGCGATTGAAACGTCTATACCTGTAAGAGGCGCAAGGTCAAGCTCTGGCTGAGCAATATCTTCTGGTTGTTCCTCAGGTTTATCAGGTTTATCAACTTCGGTCATAAATGTGTCAATTTGTCTTTCTGGCATAACAACATCCGCTAGTTTTACAGATGTATCTTCTTTAAGGCCACTATCACCTAAAGAAATTAAGATAACCATAATAAAAAATAATGCCAATGTAATTGCTGATGAAAAACCAATGCCAGCAGCATACTTATTGGCATTGAAAGCTTTTACATAAACACCATGAATTGGTTTGGTTATAGAGTTTATTGCAGCAAAAACTTGATTCATACTTATTTTGGTTCTGATGCTAGGGAGATAGCATTTACCCCAGCTTCTCTTGCTCCATCCATTACTTTAATAATAGTGTCAGCAACTGCTTTTTCGTCTGCTTGAATTACTACTGATCCTTTGGGATTATCCGCAAGCATTTTTACAACGTTTGCCTTTACTTGTCTGACATCTATTCTTCTACCATCCATCCATACCTCATCATTTGCTCCAACTGCTATCAATATGGCGGCATTCTCTTGAGTTTCTGCAGTATCAGAGTCTGGTCTATTAATTTCTAGGCCAGGTTCCTTTATAAAGTTAGCTGTAACAATAAAGAAAATTAGCATGATGAAAACAACATCAAGCATAGGAGTTAAATTTATTTCACTCTCATCATCTTTAACTGCTGTGGTTATTGCATTACGTCTCATTAATACTCTCCTATAGTTCTCTCTTAATATATTCTCTTAAATCATTTGTATGTCTATCCGAAGCACTAGTTAAATAAATACTTGCAAATACGCCTGATAGTGCAACTACCATTCCTGCCATTGTTGGGAGTGTTGCTTTAGATACTCCTCCCGCCATTGCTCTTGCATCTCCACCACCATTAAAAGCCATTACTTGAAAAACCTCTATCATTCCAGTTACGGTTCCTAAAAGTCCAAAAAGAGGGGCTAGAACAACACATGTTTGGATGATTGTAAGATTCCTATTTATTTCGACTTTTGCTTGAGACAGCATTTTTTCTCTTATTTGAAGAGCATGCCAAGAGGTTTTGTCAGAACGATTATTCCAGATACTTGCTAAATCTTTTATGTAAAATTCATGTCCATGAGAAAAATACCAGATTCTTTCAAAGATCATTGCCCACATAAAAAATACAAGAATAGCAATTAGCCAAAGAACACTTCCACCTGCTTCCATGAAGTCTCTTATTGATGAAAATGCTTCGGTTATTGCAAACAACATAAATAACTCTTATTGAGTTTCTGCTCTCTCTGCAAGGATACCTGTGCTTTGTTCCTCAAGTACACTAATTATTCCTTTCGCAGAAGATGCTGTGAATGAATGTA
>CENG01123114.1_pt1 | contig 12702 bp, 8 predicted proteins | sample 530131 | NCBI WGS metagenome assembly CENG01 (sample SAMEA2591057, study PRJEB7988) | marine metagenome | biome: marine biome (ENVO:00000447); feature: surface water (ENVO:00002042) layer; material: saline water (ENVO:00002010), including plankton (ENVO:xxxxxxxx) | depth 5 m
CCTCACCGCAATACGGATATCTTTAATGACTAATATAAAAGTTATGTCACAGGTTGTAAATCGATTACTTGTTCTCCTTTTTTTACTACTATTTACACAGCCAAACACAATATCCGCTAACACTCCTACATTCACCATTTACGACGAAATACATCAAAGTAATTTCGAGCCATTTACTACAACCATTGCCGCTTTCGGAAATGGTCACACTTTAAGTGATGGAGGTGGGTTCGAGCCAAGTATTTTTAGAACCGCCTTTCTTGCTACTCAATCAGCAGAAAATTTAGTGTATGGATTAGATAAGGATTTAAGTTACTACGATTCTTGGAAAGAAGGTGCGTTAGACGGTGCAAGCGTTGAAATACTGCGTATCGAAAATGGGCAATTTAAATCTATACGGCAAGACATTGTTGCTAAAAATGGGCATTTCGCTAGTGGCTGGAATTTACCGCTTTACGGTCACTACATTCCACAGAGTTCCAATGAATTTAAGCTAAAAATACCAGGGTGGAGTAGGCAAAATACCCCTTACTATTTCATGTTAAAAACTCTAGATAAGAATAATCAACTATCAGTACCCTCGAGTACTGTAATTGTAAAACCATCTGCTTCGTCAAAGGGCGAAACGAATCTCCAGTCTCTTCCTAAAGTAAACGTAGCTTCAGGTAAATCTGCTCTTTCACCGCCTACCAATGCACATTTTTCTGTTGATGAAAACGGGGAGATCACCCTTAAATGGAATACTGTTGAAGGAGCAAAAGGTTATGTACTTTACCGCTCGGATGCTCCACCAGAACGCCACAAAGGCTATTCATTGCAACTTACCGGTAATGGCCCTGCCATTAAAAAAGGTGATTTGGTAATAGTAAGAAAGAAATTTTATTCTTTATATCGAGATGAACTGTTAACCAATAGAGTGTGGCTATCTAATAAGCATCATCGCTATTTTAGGCAGCCTATGCTCCCCTTATTCAAAGATGAGCTTGAACGGCACTTTTGGCAAATGAAACCACATGAGGAAGAGACGATTATTCCCGATAGTGGTGAAACCTACTTTTCAGTAAACCTTACAAACAATACCCCATTAAGCATAGGTCAACATAACTACTCCGGTACAGCACAGCAATGGTATAACGTACTAGACCCCACCAAAGCCTATACATTTGAAGTTTGGATTAGAGGTGACAGTAATGTGTCTGCCGAGCTAAGGCTGCCGGGCTTAACTAAAAAACTTGAAATAAACAATACATGGAGACATCACATAATCCCTTTTTCGCCGCCTGAACTTTATGATGATGCCAGGCCACGAAAAATGGAGATAGTGCTAAAAGGCCCAGGTCGTGTAGACATAGACAATATAAAAATTTACCGTTCCGATGCAGAATACTTAGCATTTCTACCTGAAGACTTTAGAGCAGCGCAACAAGCCAAAATGTCTTTTTTTAGAACCCACGGCTTCATAAAAACCTTTTACAACACGTATAACCTTGAACAACTTACCAACGATGCGGGTAACATTACGGCTAACTATGGAAACACCCTGCCGCAAACACTAAATGCATTTGTAGAAGTGGGGACTAATCCCTGGCTTCAAATAGAGCCGCATTTCTCTGAAGAAGAATGGTTGGGCCTTATAGAGTACTTAGCGGCACCTTATAACCCACAGATAGATACAGTGGAGGCCAAACCATGGGCTCATAAACGCTATCAACAAGGCCAGCTTGAACCCTACTCTGATAAGCTTAGCGCCATAAGATTAGAGATTGGTAACGAAACCTGGAACAGAATGTTTCGACCATGGACTTTCCACCCAATGACTGACGATATAACCAGTAAGCACTACAGCAACGCTGAAGTTTACGGGCTCTACCAAGAATACGTTATGGGTATAATTAAACGCAGCCCCTACTGGCCAAATATAGAAAACAAGTTCGAAGCGGTAATTGGCGGTTGGACAATTAATAGCTATGGTGAAACCGCGGCCAAAATGAGCCCGAGTACAGACATAGTAACTGTAGCTGAGTACAACGGAGGATGGGACCAGGGTGAAGGCGTGGTTACCGATACTCAAGAAAGCCTACAGACGTTATTAGACTTTGCCCAACAAACGGCAGCCAGGCGTGCTAAAAAGCATGTTGAAAAAGTAAATGCAATTTCCAAGCAGCACAATAAAACGTTAAAAGTTGGCACTTACGAAGCAGGGCCAGGCTACGCACGAAACGGGCTCAATAATGAAAAAGTAACCAAGGAACAATATTTAGAGCAAGAGCGTGTTATGAAAGGGCCTGTTGCGGCAGCTGCAACTTTAGATACGTTTTTAACACAGCTAAGAGCGGGTTATAGCACGCAAAACTTCTTTTTGTTCCAGCGCGGTGATTATTGGAGCTCCCACGCAAAATGGTACGACGGAGGAGAAGCCTACCCTTCTTGGCAATGGATTACTTTTTTTAATAACGTCATTGACGATTCATACTCGCTGTTGAAGACGACTAGTGAAAATGTTCCTGCCAGAAATATACCACCATTTAAGAAAAGAGAAGCTATCGACGACGCTCCGTTGATTGATGCTTATTCTTTTTACAATGGTGCATCATTGGTTATTTTCGCAATTAAGCGTACTGTTAATGAGAAGCACAGTTTAACGCTCGACCTCAATTCGCTTCTTTTGAAGTCAACACGCATTACGTGTATGGAAAGATTTGACCACCCAGACCAATTATTCTTTATGAGCGATTGTTTTTCTAAACAGCATTTTAATACAAAAGAGACCGGTAATTTGTACTCAAAAAAAATTCATTTGTATTTTGAAGGTAAAAAGCCTGCTCTGATTTTGCGTTTTTATTTTTCGAACGAATTAACTGAATAATGACACACTCATTATAGATGATATAAGACACGCACTACTAAAGGCTCAAATAGTGACCTATCATAGGCATAATAAAAACTAGGTACTAAACTTATAGTCATGTACAAACAGCGTCATTGTGACCCAAGACAATTGCAAGCTTACTCATTACTTTAGCATTAAAGTACCCTCCCTGCCTCGAACTAATGTCTACTCTCGCTATAGCCGATCAAAGCGCCACTGTAAAACCAACACCAAACCAGTGACCAAGAGGAGTTTGGGACTTGATCAATCAAAATCACAACAGGTAACACACTCAATATAACAAGCTGCTGACTTAAATTAGTATTTTGGGTACTGTAAAAAAGAGGCTTGCAACAAAGAAACACACATAAAAACCAAAAAACAGCCCCGTATCTAAGTGTCCAAACTAGCCAGCTACCATCTGTGATGATACCGTCCATCACTGCGCGACCCAACCCGCCAAAGCCAACAAAGATATTTAGTCCCAAGTAGTCGATTGCCATTTTTTCATTAGTAAACCTAAAATACAAAGACTCTATTCTTTCGATTGAAATAAAAGTCTGCAAATTTTCGTAAAGCCAATCTAAAGGAAGCAGCCCGAAGAAGACAATTAGGGGATAGATAGCAACACCTAGTACAATGGATTTCATTGATTTTCTACGAAGGTTGTGATTTATATTTAATAGCACGACTGCAACTATCGCTAGCAATACTGCTGTAACGGATTTTAGTAATATTAAACCGCACAGTAAAACAAGTATAAGCGTGACATGAATGTTTCTTGAAATAAAATTTCTTTTCATTTTGGATAGTAAAAGCAGCGCAATAAATCCACCTAAATAAAAATTTGCTGTAAGTAGTCCATGGCCTAAGAATACTACAGACCTAAAGCCGCCTGCTCTAATTTGTTGTATAAATTCGTGAGGATGAAAACCATAAACAATATTATGCAGCTGTGGGCTAAAGCGTAATTCGAAAAATACTAATGGAAGATAAAGAAGTGCGGCAACTACGAAATATTTAAGGATTCTGTAAAGATCATTCTCACTTTTTACTACGTTAACCCCAATTATAAGGGGTAACAATGTTAGATAAGTAAGAAGAACCGCTGATAATGCCTCATGCAAAGATAAACCAGGCTTCCAAGCAGCACCGGTAAAATGAGGGTGCGTATTAAAGAAAAGGTTTACAAATGGTATTGTCAGAATTGCTAGAATTAGATATTTGGTACGATGACTTCCGAACCAATTGAACGTTTTCTTATGGATTATGAGAATACCTACGAGAGCACCTATACTTGCAGACACATTCTTGTCTATTGCTGGAATAAGCGGCAAGTCAAGTTGAACTTTAACAGGTAAAATTAACATACCTCCAACCAATGAAACAAAAGTTGCAGGGATAGTTTCTAATTTCAAGAAGAAGAGACAACATATCACAGGCCAAGCTAGAATAAGCACTACATTTATTAAATCTTGCATTACTTCAACACGTTCAATATTTTCATGATGTCTAATTTTACTTCTTGTTAAACAGAAACGAGATTTTTAAATTTCTTATGTTCAGCAAAAAAATCCTTCCCATATTTAAAATTATTCCCAACACAACTACATAAGCGATGCCAGAGCATATTTTAACTAGTACCCAATTAGCTAAGGTTTTTTGCTTTCTTTTGAAAGTACCTTTCGTAATAGAAGGTCGAATAATGGGCCAATGTAAATGTTACTAAAAGCAAAAGCGGCCGTTTTAGGTATTTTTCAATTGTCTCGCCTGTTCCCAACCATGTGTAGCGCAATCCCCCATGAATTACATATAACGCAAAGGAGATAGTAGCAATATATACCAAAATACGGTTTGTCAGAATCTTAAACGTTATTGAGTTACTGTCTGAATTTAGTGTTGTGGCTATCATAAATGCGCAAACATAAGGCCTAAAATAATTAAATACTTCTAATTTTGGGAAGCTCGCAAGCCCTAGTGCTATTAAAAGGGTAAGTGTGGTAAACACGCTAAATTTAGGAATAAACCTTTTGTGATGATGATAACCAAGTGCTAAGGCAGCGCCAATAAGAATTTCATCAACACGATAGTAGGTATTAATAGCATAAGGAACTTCGTTTACAACTCTATTGAATGTGATAGCTAAACAAAAGATCGGTAAGAGATATAGTGCTTTTTTTCCTAGCGACCATACTAACAGTGCAATAAATACGTAAAACTGCATTTCAACACACAAACTCCAAAAATGGCTGGTCGCTGGGAACAATGTCATGGGAGTCGCAGTGGAGAAAAACAAAAAGTTTGACAGGTAATCGTACAAAGAAGCATTGTAAAATGGGAGCGTAACTATAAGCGTCAACCAGGCCAAGGGCAGTATTCTCGCAAAACGCTTTATTAAGAAGCTTTTAATATCTGAATTTACAATTAAAAGCGAGGTTATCAGAAAACCTGATAAGCTAAAAAACACTGCCATACCCATTCTCGCGAACGTTTCGTTCAAATGCATACTAGACGGGCCTAATGGTAGCAGGTGTGCTGAAAGCACCATCAATATACTTATCCCTCTCCAACCATCTAGTACTGCTATGCGCTGCATGGCTATTACTTCTCCGCCCTTTGTTTTATTTCAACTTCAGAAATTTGCGTTATGATGTGAGTCCAAAATATTTCTGCCCCCAAGCCTGTTAAATGGCTAAGATCAGGCTGAAATATTGGTTTATTCTCATATCCGTATTTACAATTACCGAAGTCACAAATGGCGCCTGATGAATCAACGAAAAATACATTTTCTCGGGTATCAGCTACTTCTCTTAGTAATTTATTAATTTTTTCAACGCCTTGAATAGGTTTCGCTTCGATATTGCAAGATAAACTTAAATCAAAAATTGCTGCACTTCTTAAGCAAGCCTCTATGCGTTCGTCATCGCTTCTTGGAAGTTCTCCAATAATGTAAATATTTCTATCACGGTTTATAGCGTCAATTAATTGCGTAAGTAGCAAAGCAAGATCAGTTTCATAGTCATTATTAAAATTACAATTTTCGATTGAGCAAAAAAACTTGAAGTTTGGATCTGTAAACCTATTCCACCTTTGTGAGATTATTATGTCGCTACTACTATTTTCCAAAAGCCTATGGTTTTCTTTGCATTGTATATCCCAGCTTTTCCCAAAAGAATTTGAAAATGTATATGCTGATGGAAAGGACATACAATCTGAATACCAGCTTAGCTTAACTTTATCCCCTGACTTTAAAATACCACGAACTAAGTGGCCAGCTTTACTATCTCCAATCATCACATAATCATAGCTATCACTAGTATTGATTAATTGACTTCCCTCACTTTGGTTATAATCGTCGTTCATCCCTCCGTAAACCAAGCTATTTGAAGTCAAGTTTTCTTTAAAGGCAATCCCATTGGTTAAGTATGTTACTAAACTTACGGTACTAATCACAAAAACAGTAATGACATGCGCAAAAGCAGCACTTGAAAGTTTAAACGGTTTGAAAGAAAAGGATTCTATATACTTGTAACTCAAAAAGCCTAATGCAATAGACAGTAGCAAACCAATAACTTTTAAATCTTCAGGGATAAAATAATAACTAAAGCAAACTGCTACAGGCCAGTGCCATAAATAGATAGAATATGACCATCGGCCTATATACTGAGCGACAAAGTTGCCGGTAAAAACGCTAGTATGAGACGAAGATAAAATTACCAAGTAGGTACCGAATACTGGCAATAACGCCATATAACCAGGCCAAATAGTCTGTTCATCTATCAACAAATAGCTAGAGATAACTAAGATAATTCCTAATATTTCAACTGCTCTTCCTTCCTTGACTTTAAAAGAAAACGGAAATAAAAAAGCAAGACCACCGGCTAACATTTCCCAAGCTCTAGTGGGTAAAAGATAATAGGATTCACTTGGATATAGAGAGGAGTAGATAACGCTGCAAACCAAGCTAAAAACGAACAAAAAAAGTAACAAATATTTAGTAAAACGTAAATTCGTTATTTTTTTAGCAACTAATATTATCAGCGGATAAAAAATGTAAAATTGCCATTCAGCCGCCAGCGACCAAGTATGAAGTAAAAAGTTAGTGTCTCCCTCGAAATAGTCTTGCTTTAAACTGAATATAACGTTGCTTGTAAAAGTAATTGCGCCGAAGAGGTCTCTTCCTACTATTCTAAAATCATATATGGGAAGAAAGAAAAAACCCCAGATAAAAATAAAGGTACATAATACTGCCAACGGTGGAATTATTCTGTTTGCTCTTGAGAGGTAAAAGCGTATTAGTGAAAAGGAGCCAGTATCAACACCATTGAAAATTATGACAGTCATCAGGTAGCCAGAGATAACGAAAAACACGTCTACTCCAGCAAATCCACCACCTAAAAGATTTGGGAAAAAATGAAAAATAATAACGCCAATTACAGCATAGGCTCTCAAACCATTAATATCTGAACGAAACTTCAATTTCAATTTCTCATTACAACTCAGAATAAATAGACACTAGTGCTAGAAAATTTTTCGCATAGCGAGCCATCAACGTATGTGGTCTTTGGCAAGCGCGATAAAGCCACTCTAAATGCATAAGCTGAAAAATTTCAGGGGCGCGTTTTTCTTTTCCAACAAGAAACAGGATAGAAGCACCAATGCAAAGCCCTACCCCCTTGTTATATTCCTTCTTTATCCTATCAGCCAGTATTTCCTGCCGCGGAGAGCCTACTGCAAGGAATATAAACTCGGGTTGCTCTTGACAAATCTCGTCAATGATTACGTTAACTTCTGCCGGTCGCTTAATAAAACCCATGCTTGGGTTTATGTGCAAAATATCTATTTGTGGATACAACAGCCCTAGCTTTTGAATATCATCTTCTTCGGCTCCCACAACACACACTTTGCCACTGTCTAAATGCCCCTTCTTGAACAAATATTCAGTTAGCGTACTTCCTGGAATTACATTCTTTATCAGCTTGCCTTTAAAGCGCATTAGCTTTTCAACAATTTTACTGTCGCAAAGTGTAAGCGACGCTTCTTTATAAATTTTATGTAACTCTGGGTCTCTATTGCCGATCAGCCTTGATAAATGATCAATATTAGGTGTAATTACAACATCAAACCCATTACTGGTACTCATTTTAGTAATAACACTAGCAGCCTCATCAATTCTCATGTCGTCGAAATCGACTAGAGCTTTATTTAACTTTTCCATTTTTTAACCTGCATTTCTTGTTATGTATTGCTGACGCCAAGTAAAAAAGAGACATCCCTCTACTGCTTTTAAGTGGCAGTTGTTATTCAGCGAATAAAAGCACAGCATGTGCAAAGTAAAACCGTAAATCAGTGCGATTCGCTCTTTAATTAAATTAGAAACGTGATTTACGCGTATACAACGAAAACATAGCGTGTAAAGAACAGAACTAAATGAAAAAAATAAGCAGCTAAGACTGCAAGCGATTGGATTTGAGGAATCTTTAGAAAGACCGACGAAACCCCGCAGGCAAGATTTCGCTAAGCTAGTATTAAACCAATTGGTCATTATAAGAATTCCTTTTCACATTAACACCCTACTTTTACCTATTTCATTTAGCTTCTAATGGTGCAGTACTTTTTTTGGCGGCGTCGCTTTTACCTTTGATTAACGCACTGTGTTGGAACGCGCGAAGATGCTTTCTAAACGCCATGTTGTCATAACGCTTTTTACCTTTTAACATACTAGAAACGTAGCCCCACCACATAGCCAGCCCTCCGATAATAAAAGGGCGTTTGGTCATTCTAAATACAGCACTTACGGTCATATACAGCAGGCTGGTCCCCATAAACCATTGACCAAAACCATGACGCATACGGCCGGTAAGAATATTTTTATGGCTCGACCCCATGGCCCTCAAATGTATAAAGCGTATTTCTGGGTCGTCCCACGAACAAGCTATCCAACCATGCATACGGCAGGTGTGACAATCTATGCCATCCCACATGACCTCTCGGACAAATCCACCGATTTCTTTAAAGCATTCTGTACGGTAAAACTTGATCATGCCAACCGACATCTCACTTCCGCAGCCCTCTGAAATTAACTTGCCGTTAAAGCTTTTATCTTTATTCTCAGATGCGGGGTAATAGGCTTTACCACTACATGTGCCAATGCGTGGATTTTTGTTCATTCTATCAATAATTATTTCAAAGTATTGAAGCGGTAATTCCAGATCTAAATCAAACTTACAAATGAATTCAAACTCGTCTGGATTAATTTGGTCGTAGCCAGAATAAAATGCATCAATGACACCGGGGCCAACTTTGCGTACGCCCCTATCTTCACGCCTAACCACTTTAATAAAGTCTACTTTTTGCGAGTATTCTTCTAAAATTTGAGGTGTAGAGTCTGACGAACCGTCATCAACAATAACCCACAGGTCGGGTTTTCTAGACTGATTAATAACAGATTCTAGCGTACGCCTCATGTAATCTTCTTCGTCTCTACATGGGCTTATTAAACAGTACTTCCCTTTCACTGAACCTCTCCGCTTATCATCTTAATCAACCTATCCGTGTTAACACTCGTAGAAAACTCTTCTTGAACCCAACGCCTTGCGTTTTGTCCTATTTCTTTTGTCTCTAACTTGTTGTGTAGTATGTATAGTAATGTTTTTTTAATTTCTTCGGGAGTTGAAGCTTTAATCCAGCCGGTAACTTCGTCTGTAATAAGCTCTCTTATTGCTGGAAGGTCACCCGCTAAAACAGGTACGCCAGCAGCCATAGCCTCCATCATAGACACAGGAATGCCATCTCTGTCGCCGTTTTCATCATCTATACACGGCATCACAAACAAGTCGGCATTAACCAATAAGCTTAAAATTTCATTGTGCGGCAATGCGCCGTGAAATTTAACGTTTATATTGTTAGGTAAAGTTACGGCCAACTGTTCTAGTTTATTTTTGTCTGGTCCGTCGCCAACTATGTCTATATTTATGCTTTCATTAATATGCACTAATTTTTGACAAGCTTCGAGCAATATGTGAAAGCCCTTCTTTTCAATAAGCCTGCCGACCGAGATTATACTAAAATTGGAGGTTAATTTACCAACAGAATTTTCGTTTACTGCCACCCCGCAACGAACAATTTTTAATTTATTTTCGATGCCTGGAACGACATTTAAATAATACCCCTGGTGCCATTTACTTATACATGCAATTTTTGACGCATTTATTAATTTTTCCTTAAGAAGTATTCTACGCTGAAATAAATCATTTGCATGCCCCGTAAAACTCCAAGGTACATCAAGAAATTTCGCTACAAACATGGCGTAGGTTGCAGGTGCGTGAGCGAAATGGCAATGCAGCCATTCTGGCTTGAATTTTTCAATAGATTCAGCGAAACCAATAGCACATATACCTTGAAACAATATTTTAAATTTATCTTTGAAAGTCGCATTACTTGTAAACGCTATCTTGAATACAAAACCAAGCGTTTTAAGCGCGCTACCAGGGTGCATCAGTAATGCTTTTATACTTCCTACTAAAATGCTAACAATGCCGTTTTGAAACAACACCCAATTTGCAGGCGAAACTTGTAAAGCAGGTTTCGATGCATGCCTTAACGCTGCGACTTTAACTTCTAAACCGCTATGTCTTAAGCTTTCTACTTCCCGCCAAACAAACGTTTCGCTTAAAACAGGGTATTCAGCGCAAAAAACAACAACACGACTCACTTTCGCGCCTCCCCTACCGCACTGCCCTTATATTCGATGAGCTTATTTTGTCGCTTGAGAATTTTATTCTTCAAGAAACGTAAGCCTCCTTTAAACTCTGCTATTTTGCACACTAGGGTTAACCAAGCCCTTTGATTTATTAGTTCCGTTGGTGTATTGGCCCCTGAGTAAAAGCGTTTAAGTTTGAACCACTGAAGTAACAAGAGCACGCACGTTAATATAGCCAAAGGCCAAAATAAGAAAAGTGACGCAATAAAAGTAAATGGAACCAAAGCGCCCCATAACACGATGCCTTTTGCTTCTTTAACATAGTATCGCTCTGCTTGCTTGCCATAGCGGTATGCACCTTCAAAGGCAGCATGCCCATAGCGCTCCGCGCGCTTCCACCATTGTGAAAACGTAGTTAACGCAGCATCATGATATGTCATATCTGCGTCGATGCGCTTTATCTTCCAGGCTCTTTGCCTCAACCGGTAACACAGTTCAGGTTCTTCGCCTGCAATCACAGTGCCATTGAAGCCATCTTCTTTTAAAAATGCCGATGCACGGTATAAAGCATCACCGCCACAGGCTTTGTTGTAGCCAATAGGTGTATTCCATTCTAGGTCTATAAGTGCATTATATGTGCTGCTTTGGGGGTTAATTTCTTTTCTTCTTCCGCAAACAACGGCCACGTCTTGTTCTTTTTCTAGCACTTCGATGGCGCTTGTTAACCAATTTGGTGCAATTTGGCAATCACCGTCCACAAATTGAATATAGGTTAAATTGGGGTAGTGTTTCGAAAGGTAGTCTACCCCTGCATTTCTAGCACGAGCAGCGGTGAAAGGCACAGTTGTGTCGAGTTCTACAACACCTACGCCCGCCTCTTTTGCTACCTGAACACTGCCATCTGTTGACCCCGAGTCTACATAAACAAAGGTAAATGCTTGCGTTACTTTTGAAAAAGACTCAACACATTTCTTAAAACGCTCGCCCTCGTTACGACCAATTGCCACTATGCCCAATGTGCTCATTTTTTACTTCCCTGTTTGCGGCCTAGCTGGAATTCCAACTACAGTAAGGTTGCTTTCAATGTCTTTTACTACTACAGAATTTGCGCCAATTTGCACATTGTCACCAACTCTTATATTGCCAAGTAGTTTAGCGCCCGCGCCTATATTAACGTTGTTACCTAATTTAGGGCAGTCGTATGGTCGGTCTAGGCTTTTATTGCCTAGGGTGCACCCTTGCCGAATGATACACCCATCGCCTATTTCCACATTGCCGTGCACCACAATATCGCCTTGATGCTCAATGATGACTTTTCTACCTAGTTTTACCGAATAAGGCAGTTCGATGCCGTAAACATTACGGCAGCGTAAAAACCACACTCTGTAAATGATGGAAAAAGGAATGCGAAGCAACTTAAGCTTAATACCCATACGCCACTGACCAAACCTGGCACATGCTATGGCCTGAAAGCCAGGTTTAAACCACTGCTTACCATTGCATTCCCAATCTTCACGAATTTGTTTTAATAAACTCATTTGGGTTTTGGCGCCTCAACTATTGGTAACTTACGCCCTTTGCACAGTGCCGACTCAGCCAAAAAGTCTTTTAGGAAATGTATGGGCCTGTGTGGGTCTTGTTTTCTTAGTTTTTTAATTAGCAAACCTAATGCACTACCTACTAGTTCAGCAATGTCAATTACACACGTTTTTATAAAACCCTGATATTTAAGAAAGTAGCGACGTCTTGCCTGAAACCAGTATGCAGGTCGGCGCTTCAGCCAGGCCTTATCGCTTGTAATGCCTGAACTTGCTCCTACAAGATGTACTATACGAGCTTCTGGCACATACCATAGTGGAAAGCCATGAACTTTTAGTCTATGGCAGTAATCAACATCTTCAAAATAGGTCCAGAAGCCATGATCAAGCAGCCCTACCTCTCTTACTGCTTTTCTGGATACCATTAAGCTTGCGCCGGCAACCCAATCTACAACCGCAGGCGAAGTTGGCTGTTCAGGGGCAACCTGTTTCGATGAGAACAAGTTCGAAATAGGGCCAAAACTTATAGCACTGGCTAGTTCACTTCTAAAAGAAAAAAACCGAAACGCCGAGCGCTGTAAGGTACCATCTGG
>CENG01029162.1_pt1 | contig 12697 bp, 13 predicted proteins | sample 530131 | NCBI WGS metagenome assembly CENG01 (sample SAMEA2591057, study PRJEB7988) | marine metagenome | biome: marine biome (ENVO:00000447); feature: surface water (ENVO:00002042) layer; material: saline water (ENVO:00002010), including plankton (ENVO:xxxxxxxx) | depth 5 m
GTATACTTTTAAAATCTTAAAATAACTAAAATTCAGAATATTTATATGAGACAAATTTTAGAGCAGATTTTTAAAATAAGTGAACATGATACCACTATTAAAAAAGAATTATTAGCTGGTCTTACAACATTTATAACAATGGCATACATCATATTTGTAAATCCACAAATGATGTCCGCTGCTGGTATGGATCAAGGTGCAATTTTTGTTGGAACCTGTATGGCAGCTGCTATTGCATGTTTCATTATGGGGTTTTTTGCAAATTGGCCTATCGGACTTGCTCCAGGAATGGGTCTAAACGCATTTTTTACTTATACAGTTGTTGGAGAAATGGGTTATTCATGGGAAATAGCACTTGGAGCAGTTTTTATCGCTGGCGTTTTATTTTTTATAATGAGCATCACCAAACTTCGTAGTTGGATGATTTCTAGCATACCTCTCAATCTAAGGATTGCAATGGGTGCTGGTGTTGGCTTATTTATTGGATTGATTGGTTTAAAAAGTGGCGGAATTATTATCAGTAATGATGCAACAATATTATCTCTTGGAGATTTTAAAAAGATTGAAACTCTTCTAGCATGCTTGGGCTTTATAATAATTTCAGCTTTATCTCTAAGGAAAGTTCCTGGCTCAATAATAGTTGGTATTTTAACAATAACGCTGATTGCGTTAGTCGCAGGATTGATAGAATTTAGTGGTTTAATTGCCTACCCTCCTGATATTACACCAACTCTTATGAAGTTAGATATTCTTGGGGCTCTAAATATTGGAATGGTGACTGTAATAATGTCTTTTTTATTTGTAAATTTATTTGATACAACCGGTACTCTTGTTGGAGTTGCAACCAGGGCAAATCTTTTAGATAAAAATGGTGAAGCAAAAGATCTGGATAAAGCTCTCAAGGCTGATAGTGGAGCAAGTATATTTGGAACATTTTTTGGATGTTCGCCTGTAACAAGCTATGTTGAAAGTTCTGCAGGTGTTGAAGCAGGCGGAAGAACAGGCTTAACTGCAGTAGTCGTAGGTATGTTATTTATTATGGCAACGTTTTTATCTCCGCTTGCTGCCATTATTCCAGTTTATGCAACCTCAGGAGCATTAATTTACGTCGCAATTCTAATGCTTGGAGGTATGGAAAAACTTAACTGGTCTTATGTTCAGGAACTTATACCTGCATTGGTAATAATAGTTATGATTCCTTTAACATTTTCTATTGCTGATGGAATTGCTCTTGGATTTTTGACTTACGTTTCTTTAAAAATATCTAATGGTGAAATAAAAGAAATTTCCTCTGGGGCATGGTTCTTAACGCTAATTTTTATATCAAAATTTATTTTTTTATAAGATCAATCCTAAGATATAAATAATTGTTAGGCCTGCATTAAGAACAATAAGAGTTGTTTCTTTCCATAAAATTCCAACAATTACCCATAAGGAATTTGCAATTATAAATGCCCAATGATGATATTCAAGTGCAGGAACAAAGCTTGCAAGCAATGCAGCTAAAATTAAAATAGCTGTAGCTGACCATGCTAAGAATTGATAAGGCTTCTGATTCTGTTCCATTATCCTTGTTATTAATTATAAATTTTTAAAAAGGTCATCAGTTTTTGAGGCGCAAATAAAATCGTTTCTGTGTAAACCTTTTATCTTGTGTGACCACCATGAAACAGTCACGTTTCCCCACTCTAAAACAATTTCAGGATGATGATCTTCTTCTTCAGCCAGTTTTGCAACAAGGTTAGTAAAGTTTACAGAATGTTCATAGTTTGGAAAAGAAAAGGAACAAATAAGTCTATTAATGCCCTCTTCTTCATGAACAATCCAAGACGGAATTTGTTGCAAAAGCTCATTTATATCTCCTTCTTTTAAAGAAGGTGCGTCTGCTCTGCATGCTTCACAGTTACTATTTATTAATTTAGTGCCCAAATTTATTTACTCCTTAAGTTGGTTTGTAATAATTTTTACATATTTATATTTGTATCTAGAATTCGAGATCAAAAAATGTTTTGTTAACATCTAAATCAATAGTTTTTAGAGTTTCTACCATTTTTTTTGAAGTTGTTCCATCACCAAAAATATGATCTGATTCATATTTCCCATGATTAATTTGATGCATAGCTGCATCATAGATTTCGTTTGAATCATAATCAACATCCATCACATTTCTTCCTCTTTCCCTATTAGACTGTCTTGAACCAATATTGACTGATGGCACACCAAGAAAAGCGCCTTCTCTCAATGCACTTGATGAATTACCTATAAAACATGATGCATTTTTCATAAATTTTGCGTAATCTATTATCGGAAAATTAATAAAAAAACGAAGCGGGAAATCTCTTTTTTGTAAGTTTAATATTCTTAGTTCTTTTGAGATTTCATCTGTACCTGCGTCAATATTTGGCCATAGCCAAATAGTTTGCATTTTTAATTTCTTTACTGCCTCTATAGTTTGTAATATTTGAAATTTTGAATCATGATATTCATTTGTTACTGAGTGCTGTAAAACAATCACATATGGCTTACTAAAATTGAGCTTATCTCCTGTGCCTATATTGGAGTATTTCTCAAATAATTTCTCACTAATTTCAAGATCTTCATTTGCTATCTCATCTATAGATGGACACCCATAATTAAATATCTTTTTTTCATTCTCGCCCATTTGAATAAGTCTCTTTTTACTAAGCTCAGTTGCGGGAAAATGAATATGTGCAAGTTTTGTAATAGCATGTCTAACGCTCTCGTCTATTGAGCCAGTTAATTCTCCACCTTGTGTATGTACTAATGGAATATTCATATAACTTGAAGCGATTGCGGTCGCAATTGTTTCATACCTATCGGCTACAGTCAGAACCATATCAGGCTTCATTCTTGCAAATACCGATGAAAACTCCATAATTGCCATACCGGTTGATTTAACCATGGTTTCAAGTGTTCCTCCCTCCACAACCATATAAACTGATGCTGATATATCAAAACCATCCTCTTTGATTATATCTGACGCGTTTCCATAGTTTCTCAGTAAAACTGATGCACTCAATACTATTTCTAATTCAAGTTCAGTCGAATTATCTATTTCATGTAATAGTGATTTAATTCTTCCGTAGTTAGCCCTACTGGCAACAACAACACATATTTTTCTTTTAGGATTCATATTAAGTTCCTTTTTTTATATCTTTTTTATGAATATGCTCACCTTCATCAATATTTCTCAAAGATATTGATCCAATAACATCAAACCATTCAGCTGCGCTTATTCCCTTGAGTGGCTTTTTTGTGCATATATTATCTTCAGACAGGGTTGCTCCTTTAGGTATACTCTTTTTTGCAACTATAGACTTTAAAAAAATACTTCTAACGTCTTTTTTTTGAAGTGCTATCTTATCTTTATTTACTGGATTTTGTTTTGCTTTATGTATCCAATCTGCCCCACGAACCAGGGAAGCTAGCTCATCAGGGTTAAGGCTTGATGAAACATCTGGGCCAAATATTTTTTTATGAAACGTTGCATGAACTTCAATAACCTCTGCACCAAGAGTTAATGCTGCAAGACTTGTATAAATATTTCCGCTATGGTCAGAAAAGCCAACGTCAAAACCAAATTTACTTTTATACTCTTTTATTAAGTTAAGGCCTATATTTTTCGGGTTAACAGGATATTCACTTGTGCACTGCATAATAATAATTTTATTGTTAATTTTTGAAACAAAATCTATTGAGTTAGTAATCTCTTCAAAATCTGACAGACCAGTCGAGATTATAATTTTTTTACCTGATTCTGCTATTGATTTAAGCATTTGAATATTTGTTATTTCGCCTGATGCAATTTTCCAAACATCAATATCAATATCTTTTAATACCTCCACAGCCTTCATTGAGAAAGGTGAGCATATAAAATCTAAATTAACTTCTTTGGCATGATTTCTTAGATCCAGCCAAGATTCATGAGAAAATTCCATTCTTTTCCAATAATCATATCTTGATGCATCTTGAGTTCTAAGCTTAACTCTCCATGGTTCATCATGAGAGCTCTCTTCAGAGGCATAATGACATTGAAATTTAACAGCGGAAACTCCAGCTTCAGCAACCATATCAATCATTGAATGTGCTATACCAAGACTGCCCTCATGAGTTTGAGCTATTTCAGCAATTATGTAAGGCCTTTTTTCTTTCATAAAATCAATAAATCTTCTTCTAAGATTTTTTCTGCAATCATCCAATCAAAATTTGAATTAATATTTACAGATTGTAGTTCATTCATTTCATATGGTAGTGATATTTTTCCAAAAAAATTCCTATCATCAAAAATAGTCTCTATTTTTGTTAAGTATATGCATCCATTAAGACTATATATTTCTTCAAGGCTTTGTCTTGGCATTGAAGAGTCCGAATCTTTAATGTATGGCACTAAGCGGTTATCTGATATTTTTTTCATTTTATGTGGATGTGGTTCATCTATTTTACATACAGAAACAACACTTGTTGAAGAATTTGAGTTAAGAATATCTATACATTTTAAAACATCTTTTGATGATCTAAATGGCGATGTTGGTTGAAGTAAGCATATTGCCTTAAAATCTTTTTCAAGCTGATCTAAGGTGTGCAAGACAGTGTCAATTGTAAGAGCATTGTCTGTTGCTAAAGGTTTTGGCCTAAGTTCTCTTATTGGTAGATTATACTTATTACCCCTTTCTGCGATTTCCTTTGAATCAGTAGAAATATATATATTCTCAACAGGGAAGACTCTTGTTGCAATATCGAGAGTATAGTCAACCAATGGCTTAGACTTTAGTTTCTTTATATTTTTATTTTTAACACCCTTGGATCCAGCTCGTGCAGGTATTATGCATAAAATTTCATCAGGTGTAATTTTCATATAATTTTTAAAAGTATATTATACAGTTAAAGCTAAGTTGTCTTAAAGATAAGGATGCTCTTATTAAGAACAATAAAACATGGCATAATCTTTCTAGGATATAAATTTAATGACCAAAAAAATTGCTCTAATTGGTTCAGGCCAAATCGCTAATTTTCATGTTCCAGCTCTGAAAGCAGCAGGTCTTGAGATTGTTCATTGCGCTTCAAGTCCGCACTCAAAAACTATTGCAGAATTTGCTAAGCGACATAAGATTAAAAAAATATGGCAAGATCCTGAAGAGCTCATTAAATCATTCGATCAATGGGACGGAATAGTCATTGCTTCTGCTACTGATCCAACTTTACATTTATTAAATTTAGCGATGGTCTCAGGAAAACCAATCTTAGTAGAAAAACCTGTCAGCTATGATGCAGATTTGCTGTCTAAGTATTCAAATTCAGCACCGAAGAACATAATCGTAGCATATAATAGGCGCCACTATAATACTGTTCAAAAGGCCCGAAAATTTGTTTCAAATTGTTCTATGGTTTTTGCAACTATGACCCTTCCTGAAAAAGTTTCAGCAACAGACAAAATTCCCTACGATAACGTCCATTCAAATTCTACTCATGGTATTGACATGTTGTATTATATTTTTGGATCATTGATTATTGAAAAAATTATAACAGCTAGTCCAACTGATCCATTTTTTGGACGTCAAGCTTTATTACGTTCTAAAACTGGAAATCTTATATCACTAAACCTCAATTGGAATTCGCCATCGAATTTTGCTTTGAGTATAGAAAATATTAATACAAAAATTGATTTGTGCCCGTTCGAAAAACTTCAGCAATTTGAGGGTATGGATGTTATTGCTCCATCTGAAGAATACCCTGTCCGTCAATATATACCAAAACTTGTAGATAGCTTTAATGTATTTGATGGCAAATCTAAATCATTAAAGCCAGGTTTCGGTGAACAGTCTGAAGAATTTGCAAAATTATTAAATGGCAAGCCTGTCAAAATTGGTGCTAATTTAACTGATGCTTATAATGCTCAAGCTTTAGCTCATAAGATTGTAAATAACACAAATTAAAATCTAATAGATTAATTATGTTAAGGGCACATTTATGTTACCCGCCCCATCGATTGTGGATGTCCAATGATTTAAAAGAGCCTCTATAACAGGACGATAACAATCAGCTGCAATAGGGTATGGTGTAAGTACTGATCGATCTGTTTGATCAATTTGATCAAATACCAAACCTGTTAATTCACTCTGAAATGGCATCCGGCCAACTTGAGTTTTTACACCATCAATAGTAATGGTTCCATGATTCTCATCAATTGCAAAGGTCTTGTTGCTATCATATGTACCTTTGATGATCCTATTTGAAAAAGAGTTGTCTGATACTATCAATAAAGCTAAACCATCTGAAAAGTTGATTTTAATTGATCCATCAATCTCCTTAAAGCCAAAACGATCAGAGTCATGCCATTCAGAATTTAGACCACTTACATCAACTGAAACTGGCATCTGAGATGTCCAAAAATTTACTAAGTCAACAAAATGAGAAACATTGCATCCAATACCAATATTTGGGCCAGTAACAACTACTTCGTGGATTTTTTTCTTACAAAATATATCTTGCAAATTTTGATGCCAGACAATAAAACGTCTTATATGATTTATCCAAACTCCTTTTGAAGGCAAAAGTGAGTTTAATTCATCTAACTCTTTTGGTGATTGTGATAATGGCTTTTCAATTAGCCAATGACGTGACTGCATCAAAGATACCATCTTACCAAGTTGCGTTGAGCGTTGGTTGGCTGTTGAAGCAACTATAATCAAGTCATATTTAAAAACTGCAGATCCTATTAACTTCAGATCATCGAAGAATACAAAATCAAGATTGCTTATCTCCTCTGCTATATCTAATATAAATTCTTTACAGATATTAAGGGATTCTTGTGAAATATCATATACATGAACTTTTATTCTTTTATTGGACTTGCCTAACCCTTGAATATGTCGTCTTCCTAATTGACCACACCCTATGACAGCAATATTTTTTATGTTACTCAATTATTAAACCCAATATTTAAAAACTCATTTCTAAAAAGAGGAGCCATTATTCTAGATTGTCCGTAATTACTTAAATGAGTTGGATCCCCATATAGATACATTTCATTTCTCATAACTGAACAAACATCTTTATTGCATAATTCCTTTGCAAGATCGATAAAAGAAATATTAGCTTCATTCACAGCATTATCAAATACAAGATTAAATGATGATGTAGAATTAAAAAATTCGCTGGAAGATAACAAGTTTGGAGAAAAAAGCGAATTCTTATGATTGAATTTAACTATACTTGGAGGTAGAGGCCCAACAACTATCACTTTATTTGCACTTTTTTTAAGAAGAGTGAATAATGCTTTAAAGTAATTTCCAAAAATTTCGTCTCGCTCATTCTCTTCAATTTCAGTCTTGCCGTTGTGTGACAACCTAATATTGCTAATAGGATGTTTATTAAAGTTTGCCGTTGTTTCAAGCAAATCACTGCCGTAGTAGTATAAAAGCCAAGCAGCAGAGACAACAATTACATCAATATTTTTTTCATGAAAATTAAGGTTTTCTCTAACTTCATGATTAAACGATTTGCAGTTTTGATTGAAGCCAGGTGATTTTTCAAGGCGATTGAAGTTTGCCAATGGCAGACAACCATTGTATGTCAACTGAATATAGTTGTAAGACATTTCATCTGCTAGATTTCTTAAGCCAGTAGAGAAATGTTCAGCGTTGCTATCACCAAGCAGCAGAACAACACCATTTTCTCCATCACTCATTAACTCAAAACATTTATCAACCCCATGTTCACAATTTGGTTCATTGCTTCTTTTTGTTGATTTGTACACTGCTAACTCTTGAGTATTAAGCAATTTATCTTCAAAACCATTATTTAAATATCCTTGATAACCAATAAATAGAAAGCAACATAATCCTACTAATGAGCCTGAAAATATTGTTCTCCTACTAGTTATATTTCTCTGCCTGAATGGTTTCTCTACGAAACGCCAGCTTAAATAAGCTAGTATTATCGATGTCATACTGAGTAAAAGCATTAAAGCCGAGGACGGATGCTCTGATAATCTTATCCTTGCAAACGCAAACAATGGTTGATGCCATAAATAGGTTGAATAGCTTATTAATCCAATTCCAACTAATACTTTTGCACTCAATAGTTTTGCAGCCCAGGTTTCTTTGTTAGCAAAAAGTATAAGTAGGACTACTCCCAAAACTGGAACTAGTGCAAATACGCTTGGGAAAGGTGTGGTTTCGTCATATAAAAAAATAGAAAGAAAGATTGATGCTAAACCAAACAATGCTAACAAATTATGTTTTTGCACACCTTTCTTTTGAACTATGAATGCTGTTACTGATCCAGCCAATAACTCCCATGCACGTGTTGGGGCAAGATAAAAATTAGCTGCTTCCTGATTTCTCCAACCCCATTCACTCAAAAACAAGCTGACTACTCCAATCACAATAATCATCCAAAATACACCTTTTTTACCAAACCGCCATGCAAGTATCAAAAAGATAGGAAACAACAAATAGTATTGTTCCTCAACAGCCAAGCTCCAAGTATGCAGTAAAGGCATTTCTTCAGCAGCCGGTGCAAAATATCCACTTTGTCGCCAAAATAGAATATTTGATACAAATAAACTAACTGCAATAAGACTAAGTGAAAAGTCTTCCATCTGATTAGGCAGCATCCACAATATAGCAAAAGGTATACATGCAAACATAACAAAGAAAAGTGCCGGTAAAATTCTTCGCGCACGTCGTTCATAAAAGTGAATTATGCTAAAACGATTTTTTTCAATGTCTTCTATGAGTATTGAGGTAATCAAGTAGCCGCTGATGACAAAAAAAACATCAACACCAACATAACCACCACTGAATAATTCAAAGCCTGCATGAAATAAAATCACAGGCAGAACTGCTAATGCTCTTAAACCATCAATTTCTGCTCTGTATTTCATTTATGAATTTTAACCTTAAATTTGATGTCAGAAACTTGTGAAAAATTAATTTTATTAACTTTAATCTACTAAGAGGGTCAATCACCCACTGATACCACCTTTCGTTAATTTTTTAGGATCAAGTAATTTTGCAAGTTTTAGTTTTGATATGTTCGTTTCCTCTGCGGCGATGTCAATTATGGGCCTATTTTCCTTGTATGCTTTTTTTGCAATAGATGCAGCTTTTTCATATCCAATTATTGGATTTAATGCTGTAACCAAAATTGGATTTTTTGATAATGATACTGCTAAATTTTTCTTATTAACTTTAAAACTACTAATTGCATTTTTTGACAAGGCATTCATAGCGCCCGACAAAAGATTTATACTTTTAAGAAGGTTATAAGCTATTACAGGAAGCATTACATTAAGTTGAAAATTACCAGATTGTGCAGCAATTGTTATTGTCACATCATTTCCAATTACATCTGCAGATGCCATTGCAACAGCTTCAGGTATTACTGGGTTCACTTTACCCGGCATAATGCTACTTCCGGGTTGAAGAGGTTTCAATTCAATCTCAGATAATCCAGCCAATGGACCACTATTCATCCATCTAAGATCATTAGATATCTTCATCAAGATAACTGCAAGATTCTTGAGCTCTCCAGATAGCTGCACAGAACAGTCTTGTGCACTTAATTCATGATAAAAATTCTTGCTCGATACACATTTATACTTGTTGCCAGAAAGCTTTGTCATCTCTTGAGCAAAATATTTTGCAAATTGTTTATGAGCATTTATACCAGTTCCAACCGCTGTTCCACCTTGAGGTAGTTCAAGAAATTTCTTTTCAAGAATGTTCAACATCTTCTTTGAAGCTTTCAATTGACTTGACCAGGCTTTTAATTCTTCTGCAAAATCAATAGGCATAGCATCCATTAAATGAGTCCTACCTGTTTTAATGGTACCTTTTAATAACTGAGCTTTTTGATCAATTGTTTTAATAAGATTATCTAGTGTTGGAAATAATTTTTTAGTTAAATCCATATGGGCACTAATCTTTATCGCAGTAGGTATGACATCATTACTGCTTTGACTCATATTCACATCATCATTTGGGCGAACTTTTACTTTTGCAAATTTAGTAGCTAAATTTGCTATTACTTCATTTGCATTCATATTGGAGCTTGTGCCGGAACCTGTTTGGAATACATCAATTGGAAACTCGTGATGGTGTTTTTCTTGCCAAACTTCCTTAGCAGCTCTTGAGATAGCTTTTGATTTTTTAGTCGAAATTAACTTTAATCTCAAATTTGATTTAGCTGCAGCATCTTTAATAAGGCCAAGTGAAGTAACAAATGATTTTGTAAATGGAAAATCCATTTTTATACCACTTATTGGAAAATTATTAACTGCGCGTTGCGTTTGGGCTCCCCATAAAGCTTTTGCAGGAACTTTAATCTCACCAAGACTATCTTTTTCTATTCTATATTTCATATTTAAATCTACTCTTCCTTATTTTCAGGGTCACGCCAAAGCTCTTTTCCGTCTAAATTACATATTTTCATGTACTCTATATTTAGATCACCACCCTCTTCGATGTACTCATTAACATTATTTTCAGGACTAAATCTATCTTCCATAAACATGTCATCAAATTTATTTAAAAAAATCATCAACTGATTTAATTCCTTCATGCTCATCAAAATATTCTTCAGTTTCCGTATATCTTTTCTTTTCATTCCATTCAGGATCAAACCAAGATACTTCCCAAGTGATTATAAATTTCATCTTTTCACCATATTTTGATAAGCTATTTTAACATTATAGAGCCAAGGAGAATAAAAACTATGTCAAATGTTGCACCCATTAAAATTGATATCACTGATGGCAGGCTTCCTATTAAAGATAAAGGTCTGGTATTTCAAGAATTTGCAAGTCCTGCTGAAGAAAGAAGAAATCAGTTAGAGAAATTAGCTGCTGGTTTTAGATTATTTGATTACTTTGGATTTAATGAGGGTGTTGCAGGACATATTACTTATAGAGATCCTGAGTTTAAAGATCATTTTTGGGTAAACCCGCTTGGAGTTCACTTTTCACAAATTTCAGTTTCAGATCTTCTGCTTGTTAATCATGATGGAAAAGTAGTTCAAGGGGATAAAGATGTTAATGTTGCAGCTTTTGCAATACATTCAAGACTTCACAAAGCTAGACCTGATGTAAATGCTGCTGCGCATTCACACTCAATATATGGCAGAACTTTTTCAACCTTAGGAAAACTTCTTGATCCTATTTCTCAAGATGCGTGCGCATTCTATGAGAACCAAGGTATATACGAAGATTTTTCAGGTGTAGTTGAAGAAGTAAATGAAGGTGATGAAATTGCCAAAGCATTAGGAGATAAAAAAGTTGCGATTTTACAGAATCATGGAATTCTTACCACAGGGCCTTCAGTAGATATTGCACTTTGGTTTTACATGTCTATGGAGAGATGCTGTCAAGCTCAATTAATGGCTGAGGCTGCTGGAGAACCTAAAATAATTCCTCACGATACAGCCATAAAAACAAGAGAGTTTATTGCCAATGACATAGCTGCTTGGGCAAGCTATCAACCTGCATTTGATAAAATTATCAAAATGCAGCCAGATCTTTTAGATTAATCTACGGCGCTATAATAGCTTTAGTTTCCAAACATTCTTCAAGACCATGAACCCCATGCTCTCTGCCGTTTCCTGAAGCTTTGTAACCTCCGAAAGGAGCGCCTGTTCCTCTCGCACCACCGTTTATAATTACTTGGCCGGCTCTTATTTTGCCTGCAACGTCTCTTGCGTGTTCAGGTTCTCCTTGAACATATCCTGCAAGACCATATTCTGTATCATTAGCAATATTAATAGCCTCATCTTCATTTTCATATTTGATCATTACCAAAACTGGGCCAAATATCTCCTCTTTAGCTATAGTCATGTCATTGGTAACGTTTGCAAAAACTGTTGGTCTTATGTAGTAACCTTTCTCACATCCCTCAGGCTTTTCAACACCACCTGCGACCAATGTTGCACCTTCTTCAATGCCTATTTCTATAAGCTTTACTATCTTTTCATATTGAGTTTTATTTGCAATTGGTCCAATCCTAAATTCTCCATTTGGATCTCCAACTGAAGTTTTGTTTGCTGTTGCAACCGCAACTTCAACTGCTTTATCGTAATTTTTTGCAGAAACCAACATTTTTGTTGGAGCATTGCAAGACTGTCCTGAATTTAGGAAACAATGCCCTGCACCACCTTTTACAGATTTTTCTAAATCGGCAACATCATCAAGGATTATATTTGAAGATTTTCCACCTAATTCTTGATGCACTCGCTTTACTGAAACAGCAGATGCTTGTGCAACAGCTATCCCAGCTCTTGTTGAACCAGTAAATGACATCATAGCAACGTCTGGATGTTCGGATAACGCTGCTCCAACGGTTGGACCATATCCATTAACTACATTAAATACACCATTAGGAACCCCAGCTTTATCAAATACTTCTGCCAATAGCATTGCACAGTAAGGAGATATTTCACTTGGTTTTAGTACCATTGTGCAACCTGCCGCCAATGCGGCAGATACTTTTGTTGTGATTTGATTCATGGGCCAGTTCCACGGAGTTATCATACCTATAACACCAATGGGTTCCTTAATTAAAGTATAGTCACCCTCAGGTCTTTCAAACTCATAGTTCTTTAAAGCATCTAGAGTTTCATGAATATTTTTAATTCCAGTTTTAGCTTGAGCTGCTTCAGATAACCATATAGGAGATCCCAT
>CENG01002789.1_pt1 | contig 12661 bp, 11 predicted proteins | sample 530131 | NCBI WGS metagenome assembly CENG01 (sample SAMEA2591057, study PRJEB7988) | marine metagenome | biome: marine biome (ENVO:00000447); feature: surface water (ENVO:00002042) layer; material: saline water (ENVO:00002010), including plankton (ENVO:xxxxxxxx) | depth 5 m
TTCTGGATCTGGTTCTGGATCTGGCTTAATTTTTTCTGTTTTTTCTGTTTTTTTATCCGTGGAAGAATCTAAAACTGTACTGCTTTCGGAAAGATTGTTTTTTTCATCCTCATCAGATTCCTGTTTCTTTTCCTTTTTTCTTTTAAAGATTGAAAACAATTTTTTAAACAAGCCCATAATAAACTACTTATTGTTTATATCGTAAAGATATAACAAATGTTATTGAAAGTGTAATTAAATAAATTGAGATAGTAAAAGTAAAATACCTATTTGCTCAAAAACTCATTAACTTTTTCTGGAGGTAGAATTGTCTCCACAAAAGTATAAGCGCCTGACTTGGAAGATTTCACCATTTTTATAGCTTTTGTAAGCCTTTTTGATTTTGATTGAAGTGATGCTACAGCTTTCTTTGCCATAATAATTTAAGTTTTACTTTATTTCTTTATGAACGGTCATCTTTTTTAAAATCGGATTAAACTTTTTTAATTCGATTCTATCAGGTGTATTCTTTTTATTTTTTGTAGTAATATATCTTGAAGTACCAGGTTTACCACTATTTTTATGCTCTGTACATTCTAAAATTACTTGAACTCTATTTCCCTTTTTAGCCATTTATATATTATTTAAAAAAACCTTCTGATTTAGCATTTTCTAGGGCAGCCTTAATTCCAATTTTATTAATAGTTTTTAAAGCTGAAGCAGTTATCTTCAAAGTTATCCATTTATCATCTTCTGGAATATAAAAACGCTTTTTAATCAAATTCGTATTAAATTTACGCTTCGTTCTATTTAAAGAATGAGATACATTATTACCTATCATTCTTTTTTTTCCAGTAAGATCACAAACTCTAGCCATTAGTAATTTACTTATAGTTAATTAAGCCGCGAATTTACAATTTTTTTTATATAAGTAAACAATATTAATTAAAATTTATAAAACAGCATCAATGAGAGAGAATGCCTCAAAAACCAACTTATTAATGTTTTCAACTCTAGTTGATTTTAAATCTAGTTTTTTATGCAAAACTTTTTCATGAAATATTAAACAAATATATATTTCACCAACTTTTGATCTATTATCAGATGATAAGGGTCCCACATTTCCAGTTGTTGCAAGTGATAAGGATGTTTTAAATAATTCCTTTGAATTTTTTGCCATCAAAAAGGCAATATTTTCACTAACGACACCAAATTTTTTAATTTCCTGTTTGGTAACCTTGAGGATATCAATTTTAGCTTGATCAGAATAGGTTACAACACCTCCTTTAAAAATATCAGAAACACCTACAATTTTTACTACTTCTGCAGCAATATTTCCTCCACTACAACTCTCAGCAAATGATATAGTGAGGCCAGATTTTCTAATCTTATTTATTACAGATTTTACAGAAATCATGAAATATTATTTAACTTCTAATTTAAAAATTTTTTTATTTTCAATAAAACCCTCCAAAAGATCATTTTTTTCGACATTACCCACACCCGAGGGAGTTCCTGTGAAAACAATATCTCCGATTTTGAGAGTAAAATACTTTGATATGTATGAAATCAAATCATCTATTTTCCAAATCATTTTAGATGTGTTTGATGATTGTCTTATTTTTCCGTTTTTTTTTAAAGTAAAATTAATATTCCCCAAATCCAAAAATTCATTTTTATCAATCCAGTTTCCTACAAAACAAGAACCATCAAAAGCCTTAGCTTTTTCCCACGGTAATCCTTTAGATTTCAACTCTTTTTGTAAAGTTCTAGCCGTGAAATCAATTCCAATCCCAATTTGATCATAATACTTATAGCTGTATTTTGATTGAATATGCTTACCAACTTTTGATATTTTTACAATGAATTCTATTTCGTGATGAATGTTTTGTGCAAAATTGGGGATTAGAAAAGGATTATTTTTTAAAATAAGAGATGAATCGGGTTTAATAAATAAAACAGGAAAACTACTTTTTTTATTTTTTAACTCATTTATATGCTCAACATAGTTCCTACCGACACATATTATTTTCATAGTTAAATCTCTCTGTTAGTATCCCAGTTTTCAAGATATTCTTTTACAAATTTTACAAATTTACTGCCGAGAGAGCCATTAACAACTCTATGATCATATGAGTGTGATAAAATTATTTTACTTCTAATACCTATGAAATCACCTTTTTCAGTTTCAATTACAGAAGGCATTTTTCTAATCGTACCAAATGCCAAAATGCCAACCTGAGGTTGATTAATAATTGGCGTACCCATAATACTACCAAAAATTCCAACATTAGTTAGCGTGTAGGTTCCACCTGCAATATCATCAGGGTTTAAATTATTATTTCTGGCTCGATTTGCTAAGTCATTAACTGTTTTGGCAATCCCAACCAAATTTAATTGATCTGCATTTTTTATAACAGGCACAATTAACTTGTCATCATTTAAGGCAGTTGCCATTCCAATATTAATATTCTTTTTCACTATTATTTTTTCATCTTTTATTGAAATGTTTAACATTGGATATTGTCTTAAGGCTGCCGCTACGGCTTCGATAAAAATGGGGGTTAGAGTAAATTTTTCTCCCTCCCTATCCTCAAATGATTTTTTTAATCTGTTTCTCCAATTAACTATATTAGTCACATCCGCCTCAATAAAAGATTGCACATGGGCAGAAATCTTTATTGAGTCTGTCATGTGCTGAGATATCAATTTTCCCATCTTTGACATCTCAATTATTTGATCATCACCGTTTGTAATATTTGAGGTATTTACAACAACTGGATTTTTCAACTGAGATGTTTTATTTCTCTTGTCTAAGTAAGATAAAATATCATTCTTAGTAATTCTATTATTTTTTCCAGATCTAGGAATGTTTCTTAATTCATCATCGGTAATTTTCTCAGATTTGATTATTTTTCTAACTAACGGAGATAAAAAACCTACATTTTTAGGCTTTGTAAGTGCAGGAATTTCAACTGGAATATCTTCAATTATATTTCCCTCAATTTCTTTTGAAACATTCTCCTCAATAGTTAAGTTACTTTCATTTTCCTTAGTATTTACACTCTGAATAGAGCCGCTATTATCAGATTCTTCCTCATCAGTCTTTATTATTGCAATAGTTTCACCAACCTTGATAATATCATTAATTTGAAAACATTTTTCAATCAAAATTCCTTTTTTTTCTGAGGGAACTTCTGAGTCAACTTTATCCGTAGCTATTTCTACAATTGCCTCATCGAAATCAATAGAATCACCAATTTCTTTAAGCCACGCAGTTAGTGTTGCCTCGGCAACACTTTCACCCATTTTAGGAAGTTTTATTTCAAATTTTGACACTAAAGAAATTTAATATAATCCACTCAAAATTAATGAAAATAGTCTAATTGAAAATTTAAAATTAAAGAATCAAGTTAAATTAATAATATTACCTTGAAATTCCTTATTAGATGAATTTATTAAAAAGGATAAGTCTTTAGATAAAAAATAAAATATTTGTGATTTGTGATTTTGAATTAAATCGATAATTTCTTGATAACTTAAAAAATTAGGATCTAAAATTACATGACCCCTATGGTTAATTTCTTCAATATTCATTATTGATTTCATTTTAGGGAACCTGTCGATAATAGTTTGGTAATTTTTGTCAGAAAAAAGAAAAATATTTTCAAAGTCAATGTTTTTTGGTTTTGATTTTTTTAAGATTGAAATTAATTTGAAAAAAATTACAAGTTTTAAAAATATATTGGTGAACATGTTCAAAAAATGGCTTGATGAACCCATGTTTTTTTGATAAATAGAAATGGCTCCATAAAAATTTTTTAAATGTTTGAAATAATCATTATTACTTTCCCCTTTAAAGTGAATAATTGAATTTTTTCCTAAATAATAATTTTCATATCCGTTTAATTTTGATTTTACTGAAAGTTCAATATCCTCTCCGTACATGAAATATTTTTCATTAAACTTTCCTAGTTCATTAAACTTATTTTTTTCAACAAAAATATTTGCTCCACATAAAACATCAACCTTTCCAAATTCATTTTTATCTAATTCTGAATAATATCCATTATTGAAATTGAAAATTTTTTTTAGAGCTATTAATTTAGTTGGTGTATTCCTCTTACTTTCAGGCAAAAAGTCACCGCTACCATCTACCATTCTACAACTCAACAAACCTATATTCTTTTTTGAGGAATAAAATTTAATGTAATTCTCGATTAAATTCTCGCCTATTATAGTGTCAGGGTTTAGGAATAATAAAAACTTTCCCTTTGCATTTGCAGATCCAATATTATTTGCTCTTGCAAAACCAAGATTAGTGTTGTTTTGAATGAATACTATATTATGTTTGAATTTTCTTATAAACTTTTTGGTACCGTCTGTTGAGTTATTATCAATAATTATAATTTCACCAGAAATATTTGAAAAGGATGATAAAACACTATTAATACATATGTCAAGAAAATTTTTACAATTGTAACTTACAATAATTACAGATACATCCACTACAAGCTGATTGATTTAATAAAAGGAATTCTTTCAGAAATACTTCTGCCTAATGTTACCTCATCGGTATATTCCAAATTATCTCCAACTGAAACTCCCCTAGCAATTGTTGATGTTATAACATCCAAATCAGAAATTTTTCTGTAAATATAAAAATTAGTTGTATCTCCTTCCATTGTTGTACTTAAGGCAAATATCACCTCTTTAATTTTTTCATCTTTTATCTTGTTTATAAGCGATTCAATAGTTAAATCATCTGGTCCAATACCATCAAGAGGAGATATTTTACCACCCAAAACATGATAAATTCCGTTGAAAGAACTTGTTTTTTCTATTGCAATTACATCTCTAATATCTTCAACTACACATATGGTAGAATTATCTCTTTTTGGATTTGAACATATTTGACATGTTTCAGTATCTGAAATATTATGACAGTTTTTACAAAAGTTAACTTTTAATCTCATTTCTGAGATAGCATTTGAAAGATTAATTGAAAATGATTTTGGCTGTTTGAGTAAATGCAAAACTAACCTAAGTGCAGTTTTTTTACCAATACCCGGTAGATTTGATATCTCATTTACTGCATTTTCAATTAATTTAGAAGAAAATTCCATGAAACAAACATACAAATTTTAGCATGTTAGTAATATCAACACTTAATTCTTTTTTAAAAATAATAACTAACTTTAAAGCATAAAAAAAAATATGAATCCTCTATCTATTATTTTGATAATTATTTCATATTTCATTTTACTCTACATTATTTCTCATATAACTAGTAAGGATGATAGCAACTCCAATTTTTTTAATGCAAAAAATAATTCCAAATGGTATGTAGTAGCATTTGGAATGGTAGGTGCATCACTATCTGGTGTAACTTTTATTTCAGTTCCCGGATGGATTGAAAGTACACAATTCAGCTATTTTCAAGTAGTATTAGGCTATTTTTTTGGATACTTGGTTGTTTGTTATTTACTGCTCCCAATATACTATCAATTAAATGTTACTTCAATTTATCAGTTTTTGGAAATTAGATTTGGAAGATCAGCACAACTTACAGGTGCTTTTTATTTTTTCATCTCAAGACTATTAGGTGCTTCCTTCAGGTTATTTTTAGTTGCAATTGTTTTGCAAAAATTTATTTTTGATAGCTGGAATATTCCTTTCCCTATAACCGTAAGTTTCTCTATTTTACTCATATGGTTTTACACATACAAAGGTGGGATTAATACGATTGTATGGACGGATACAATCCAAACAATATTTATGCTGTTGTCTGTAATTTTATCTATTGTTTTAATTCTGAATAGTTTGGAATTAAGCTTTACTGAATACCTCAGGTCAGATGAATTTAACAAATTAAATAAGGTATTTTATTTTGAAAATATATTAGAAAGAAACTATTTTTTTAAATCTTTTTTTGGAGGTGTATTTATAACTATATGTATGACTGGACTTGACCAAGATATGATGCAGAAAAATTTAACATGCAAGTCGTTGGCTGAAGCTCAAAAAAATATGATAAGCTTTAGTTTTATTTTGGTATTAGTAACATTATTATTTATGTTTTTAGGAAGTCTTCTTTTTGTATACAAAGACTTTTATGAAATTTCTATGCCAATGATGGATGGTAGAGTTAGAACTGACTTACTGTTCCCTGAAATTGCACTAAACAACAAATTGGGACCAATAATTGGAATAAGTTTTTTATTAGGGCTTATTGCTGCTGCTTATAGTAGTGCAGATAGTGCGCTAACCTCCTTAACGACATCCTTTTGTATTGATTTCCTGGGTTATAAAGATGTAAACAAAATCGAAAAATTTACAAGAATTAAAGTTCATGTTATGATGAGTCTATTGTTACTAGTTATAATTATAAGTTTTAAGTACTTACTTTCAAGTAACGTTATTGACAGCCTTTTAACAGTTGCATCTTACACTTATGGTCCATTACTTGGCTTATTTGTCTTTGGGATTTATTCAAAAAGAAAACTGCTGGGAAGATATATTTTTATTGTTGTCATTTTATCACCAATTTTAACATATTTCCTGAGCCTTACACCAACACTCTATGCCTTGCAGATTGAAGATATTATGACTAATTGCAAATCAGGTGTATGGGAATGTGCTGAGAATTATGCAAAATCCAACTTCTATAATTTTGGATATGAATTGTTACCAATTAACGGTATTTTAACACTTTTAGGCTTATATTGCATTTCAAAAAAATAAAAACTGACAGAATGGCATTTAAACCGTTTTGGCATTTTTATTGAATAATTATAGAAAAAAAATTATGAAAAAAGGCAGCATTAATGTTTCAGTGGAAAATATCTTTCCACTAATCAAAAAGTTTCTATATAGTGACCACGAAATTTTCTTAAGAGAATTAATCAGTAATGCAACTGATGCCACAACAAAACTTAAACACATTGCGAATATTGGGAAAGAAAAAATTAAAGTTGGAGATCCAAAAATTGAGGTCAGGATTGATAAAAAAGGGAAAAAACTACATATTATCGATCAAGGTATAGGAATGACCTCTGATGAAATTGAGAAATATATTAATGAAGTTGCTTTTTCGGGAGCTGAAGAGTTTTTAGAAAAATACAAAGACTCTGCAAAAGACTCTGGAATTATAGGCCACTTTGGTCTTGGGTTTTATTCTGCATTTATGGTCTCCAAAAAAGTAGAAATCATATCCAAGTCATATAAAAATGAAAATGCAGCACATTGGACGTGTGATGGCTCACCCAACTACACATTAAAAGAGCATGATAAAAAAGAAAGAGGCACTGAGATAATATTACACATTGATAAAGATTCTAAAGATTTTTTAGAAGAAAATAAAATTTCTGATCTACTAATAAAGTATAATAAGTTCATGCCTGTTCCAATTAAATTTGGCACTAAAGAAGAGACTGTTGAGAAAGACAAAGATTCAAAAAAAGATGAAAAACCAAAGACCAAAACAGTTGATAATATTATAAACAACCCAAATCCTGCATGGACAAAGCAACCAAAAGAATTAAAAGATGATGATTACAAAAGCTTTTACAGAGAGCTATACCCAATGCAATTTGAAGAACCTCTGTTTAATATTCATCTCAATGTTGATTATCCTTTCAATCTGACTGGGATTTTATATTTCCCAAAGCTAAATAACGATATCAACATTCAAAAAGACAAAATTCAGCTTTATCAAAATCAAGTTTTTGTTACTGATAATGTAGAAGGAATTGTTCCTGAATTTTTGACACTACTTAGAGGTGTAATTGATTCACCTGATATCCCTTTAAATGTGTCCAGGTCTTATCTTCAGGCTGATGGTGCAGTTAAGAAAATTTCTGCTTATATCACCAGAAAAGTTGCTGATAAGCTTTCTAGTCTTTTTAAAAGTGATAGAAAAGAATTTGAAAAAAAATGGAATGATATAAAAATTGTAATTGAGTATGGAATGCTTAGTGAGGAAAAGTTTTTTGAAAAATCTGATAAATTTGCATTATACCCAACCGTTGATGGAAAATTTTACACTTATGAGGAATTATTTAATAAAATCAAAGCTAAGCAAACAGACAAAGATGACAAACTAATTATTTTATATGCGTCAGATAAGGAAAAACAACATGGTTATATTCAAAGTGCCAAACAGAAGGGATATGAAATTTTACTATTAGATTCCCCAATTATTGGACACCTTCTTCAAAAACTTGAAGGATCCAAAGAAAAAATTCAGTTTGCTAGAGTTGACTCTGATCACATTGACAATTTGATCAAAAAAGAAACTTCCCAAGTGTCAAAGCTAAGTGATGATGAAAAGAAAAAATTGGAGGATATTGTGAAGGAAACTATTAATGATGAAAAATTTATAGTTAAACTCGAAGCAATGGATTCTGATGAAAATCCGTTTATAATTACAAATCCTGAGTTTATGAGAAGGATGAAAGAAATGCAACAATCTGGTGGTGGTGGTATGTTTGGATCAGGAAATATGCCTGAAATGTATAATCTTGTTGTAAATACCAATTCTAATTTAATTACCCAAATTGTAGGTACTAAAACAAAGAAAAAACAGCAAAAATTAATCAGTCAAAGCGTTGATTTGGCAAAACTATCTCATGGTTTATTAATTGGCGAAGACCTCACAAAGTTTATAAAACGGAGCTATGAAATTATTAAGTAACTAGCTTACGTACAAAAGCCTCAAATTTCTTGAGGCTTTTTTTTATTATCTTACACTTGTAATAATGGCTTCAAATTTGAGTTATTATGATTAGTTCGTTCTAAAGTAATCTATGCGTATTAATATGAGACATAATTTTTATATTAAAATTATTTTATTTGCTGTAATACTTTTGTTTTATAATAAAACATTAAGCCAGTATAGTAAATCTCATTACATTCCACCGATTACTTCAACAGGTGACGGACCAGCATTTCCACTGGAACAATATCTCTATATATCTACGCCTAGTGAAAACCCTATTAATGTAACAATAAGGCCTCTTGGGAGTGAAGAAATTAGTGGTCTTGTATCTAATTCTAACCCATGGGCATATTATATAGGAACCGGAAATGAAACAAATTTAATTGTAAATACCAATTCATTAAACGGTTCAGTATTTAATGATAAGGGATTTATTGTTGAATCTGATAATCTAATATACGTTTCTGTAAGGCTTTTTTCTGGTGGTAATTATCAAGCTGGAACTATTGTTAGTAAAGGGACGGCAGCATTGGGCACTGAGTTCAGAGCAGGAAGTTTTGAAAACCAAGGTTTTTTACAAGGAAATACGCCATCAAATTATTTAAATTTTATATCTGTTCTAGCTTCAAGAGATAATACAACTGTTAACTTCTCAAGTTTTGGGAATGGAGTTAACATATTAAATAATCAACCAACTGAAAATATTTTACTTAATGCTGGAGAATCCTATTCTGTTGCTATTAGCCCTTTCCCTAGCCCAGTAAATGAAGCAAATGCTCAAGGGTTAATTGGAGCATTAGTAACCTCCGACAAACCAATAGCAGTGAATACTGGTTCTTTTACTGGTAGTAACTCAAACTACAATGAAGGTGGAGGCCAAGATATTGGAATTGATCAAATTGTACCATCAACAATAATAGGAAATGAGTATATTTTTGTTAGAGGTTTAGGTCCCGATGAAGTTGAAAGACCTCTTATTGTTGCTCACGAAGATAATACAGCTGTTTCGGTTAATGGTAATCTTGAAACAGTTCTAAATGCTGGTGACTATTATTCTATTCCTTCAACATTTTATGGTGTTTCCTATTCAAATACTGTTTACGACGGTTTTGGAAATGTAAATGATGATGGATATCCTGAAACAATTGATGGAGTTACTATTAATCCTTTTAATAATGCTGATGATCAGCCTCCAACCAATCAATCAAGTAACATGTATGTTTCTACAAGCAAACCTGTATTTGCATATCAAGTCGTTGGCGGAATTAGGCCTGGGTCCCAGGGTGCTTTTGGAATTACGAACGGAGTAGCAAATGTTGGGTTATTTTTTGTTCCACCTCTAAATTGTAAAACACCTAGTAGTGTAAATAATATCCCTGATGTGAGTCAAATTGGAAATGAAATATTCGGAGGAATAATGACAATTGTTAGTGAAGCAGGAGCTGAAATTACAATTAATGGAAGTCCAATAAGTAATTACGCAGCTTTTCCTCAACTTGTTCAATCTAATCCTCTTTATGAATCATATACGATTGAAGGTCTAATTGGAGATATAAGTATTGAGTCCACAGCTCAGGTATATGTTGCTACCTTTGGAGCGTATGAATATGCAACATTTGGAGGCTATTATTCAGGTTTTGAGTTTAAACCAGAAATTATATTAGATAATCTTGACAATGAAGGATTAAATTGTATTCCCAACTTAACTCTGAGTTTAAGTAGTATTTCAACATATGATGAGTATCAGTGGTTTTATAACGGAGATCCCATAGCTGGAGCAAATTCATTTGAATATACTCCAAGTGATCCTGGCTATTATCAAATTTCAGGTTTGATAGAAAACTGTGAAGGATCCCTACTTTCCAATAATATTCCCGTTAGTGACTGCCCCAAAGACTCAGACAATGATGGAATAAATGATAATGTTGATATTGATAATGATAATGATGGAATTACAGACTGCGATGAATCGCTTGGTGATCAAAACTTAACTTTAAATCTCACCGGGGGAAATTTAGATTATATCGGTAATTATTCGATTAATTTATCTCATGTCCCAGAATCTCCTGAAGAATCTGGTTGGATAGCAAATAATGGAGGATTTACAACGAATGCCCCTACAGCATACATAGATGAAAATGTTGAAAAAAGCCCTGGCCAAACGGTAAGTCAAGTAACTTTTGATTCAGAAGTTAGTTTAGAGTTATATTTTGATATTTCTGATGCAGGTACTGCAATGAATGATGAGCAGTGGTATAGTATTGTAGTTCCTTTTGATAAAACAATTACCCTTCTAGATCCAAATGACGAATTAAGAATTGATTCTAACTTTGACGGAATTTTTGAAAGTGGAATTACTGAAATTTCGAACTTTAATATCCGATTCAAAGCAAACGATGAAACTTTAACAACTGGATCCTTTAAATTTAAAACTCACCTAACTAACTATTTTGAATTCCAAAATTATAATAATTCATTGAATAACTCGGGGGGTGTTTCATTTAAGATCAAAGCAACCTGTGTTCCAAAAGATAGTGATTTAGATGGAATAGTTGATGCTAGAGATTATGACAGCGACAACGATGGTATACCTGACCTAATAGAGTCGCAAGGCAATAATTATATACCTCTCTCAGGTACTGATATAAATAATGATGGATATGATGATATTTTTTCTGATAATTTTACTCCACTTGATTTTGATGAAGATAGCATACCTGACTATTTAGACTTAGATTCGGATAATGATGGAATTTATGACTTACATGAATCTGGCGCATTAAACTTTATTACTGATGATGATTTAAATGGTTTAATTGACGTTATTGCTGTTGGAAACAATGGACTGAGTAATGAATTGGAGCAAATAATTGATGACTCAAACCTAGTTTATACTATAAATGATTTTGACGGAGACTCATTCTATAATTATATTGATTTAGACTCTGAAAATGATGGGTGTTTTGATGTAATTGAGGCTGGCTTTTCAGAAAGCGATAGTGACGGAATTTTAGGAAATAATGAACCGTTAATTGATTTTGATACTGGTAAAGTTCAAGAAAATATTGGTTATGATTTTGTAAACGAAGATTATGAAATTGCAGCACCAATAATTATTGATTTGCAGCCTGAAGAAAATATAATTGTCTGTGAAAATGACTCATTTTCAATCTTTTTTGAAACATCAACCTATGATGCATTGCAGTGGCAAATTTCTTATCCAACTGGAAGCCCAATTTGGGAAGATTTACCAAATAATCTATTTTTCTCTGGAACCAATGAAAAAGTTTTACAAGTTACTGAGCCTCAATTAGATTTAAATAATGTTAGACTTCGTGCCTTAGTCCAAAGAAATGGAAATTCATGTGATATTTATACTTTAGAAACACTAGTTAATATTAATCCCAATCCCATAGTTATTATTGGTCCTGCTTACGAAGTCTGTGATGATGATTACGATGGTATTGGATCTTACGATCTTAGTACACTGATGAAACACTTCTTGATGGTCAAACAGGGGTATCCATCTCCTACTATGAATCCCAAGAAGATGCTGACAATGCAACGAATGTACTGGATGTAAATTATCAAAATACTGTCCCAGATAATCAAACACTCTATGTAAGACTAGAAGTAGATGAAACCGGATGTTATGCTACTACTACACAAGAACTTATCGTTCATCCACTGGCTGTAATTGAGGTTAGTGATTATGAATTATGTGATTACACGAATCCTGGAGATTTAATTGAAGTATTTGATATTACAACTAAATCTGATGAAATTATCAATGAACAAGATGTAATACTAACTTACTTCACTTCTTTATTAGATTCTCAAAACAATACCAATCCAATAACTAATGAAGAATTAGTTGCTTATTCTAATACAGATCCAATAGAAACAATATATGTTACTTTAGAACAAAATGCTACGGGATGTATCACTTATGGATCCTTTGAT
>CENG01123450.1_pt1 | contig 12591 bp, 11 predicted proteins | sample 530131 | NCBI WGS metagenome assembly CENG01 (sample SAMEA2591057, study PRJEB7988) | marine metagenome | biome: marine biome (ENVO:00000447); feature: surface water (ENVO:00002042) layer; material: saline water (ENVO:00002010), including plankton (ENVO:xxxxxxxx) | depth 5 m
GTTGCAGAAAAAAGCAGGGTTTGCCTGGAGCGAGGTGTTTTGTTTATAATTTTTGTGACATCTTCAACGAAACCCATGTCGAGCATACGGTCAACTTCGTCTAGTATTAAAATTTCAATTTTTCCTAAGCTTAAGTTTCCCTGTTGGATGTGGTCAAGTAAGCGACCGGGAGTAGCAACTACAATATCAGGATTATTTCTCAATTCTTCTAATTGCTTACCATATTTTACTCCGCCATATAGCAATGCCATATTCAAGCCCATATGCTTCCCGTACTTTCGAAAGTTTTCCTCAATTTGAATGGCCAGTTCACGAGTGGGTGCAAGTGCAAGTGCTCGGCATGCTCCAGTTTTTTTTAATCGATGGAGGGCAGGGAGGGCAAAAGCAGCAGTTTTTCCAGTTCCAGTTTGTGCGGAACCAACCATGTCACGCCCTTCCAAAATCGGGGGAATTGCTTTTATTTGTATTGGAGTTGCTTCTTCGTAACCAAGATCTTCAATAGCTTGAAGGAGTTCAGGGCATAGGCCCAATTCTTTAAAATTCATCGTAACATAGTGGGAAAAGGGAATTCTTCTCCTTGCGTAAAAGTATAGCTAAACCCTAAATTCATCAAATGAGCGAGGACAAACAACAAAAAACCTACAGGGGGAGAATTGCACCCACCCCTTCGGGATATTTGCATGAAGGGCACGCTAGAACATTTAAAGTTGCTTGGAGGAGAGCCCGCGAACGGGATGGTTGCGTTATTTACAGGAACGATGATTTGGACAGATTACGTTGCAGTGAAGAATTTTCTCGAGCGGCAATGGATGATTTACAGGGATTGAAAATCAATTGGGATGAAGGACCTGATTGTGGAGGTAAATACGGTCCATACAATCAAAGCGAGAGAGCAGAAAAGTATGTCAGCACACTTTTGAAATTGGCAAACAATGGGCTTGTTTACCCATGTGTAAAATCAAGAAAGGAAATTCAGGCATTTGAAATAAAAGCAAAGGTTGGGAATGAATATTTATTTCCACAAGAACTTCGCCCAAGTGGAAAAAAGTTCACAAATGATCAGGTCTCTCTGAATACAAATTGGCGATTTCGAACTCAATGGAGCGAAAAGGTTAGTTTTGTGGATGGACGAAAAGGAGAGCAAGGTTTTGAAATAGGAAAAGACTTTTCGGACTTTTTAGTTTGGCGAAAAGATGGCTTTGCATCTTATGAGCTTGCCTCTGTAGTCGACGATAATCTTATGAAAATTACGGAAGTAGTTCGGGGTGAAGATTTACTGATCTCAAGTGCCCGCCAATGCCTTCTTTTTGACGCTTTGGGTTGGAAACGCCCAAGTTTTTACCACTGCAAAATATTACTTGGTTCGGATGGTCAGAAACTATCCAAATCAACGCGTAGTCTTCCCCGCCTCTTTTCTCTCTCTTAAAACGGCTTTGGCTTTTGCCAGCGACAAAAATTCGTATTGAGCATGAAGCCGTGCAAAGACATACCCCGGCCAGCCGTCAAAGATTCCTCCTTGCCAGAGATAAACATAAAGAAATCGTAGGGTGGGGCGAAAGGGAAGCTTTCGGAAAACCTTTCGTAATTTCCTTTTACCTTTGACCCCCTCATGCTGAAGGGCAGAATCATCATCCTGAGCGGAGCTTTCCACCACGGCTTCCCAGTTGGAGTAGCGATTATGTTTTTCCACAAAGCTATCGATCGTGGGGAAGGCATGATGATCCATGATCGAGTTCAGTTTGCCGGTCGTCCCCTTTACCACCACATGCTCATGGATTTCATGGTCTCCACTTTCAGTCGTTAAATCGGTTATCTTTTCATAGCGGCCGAGTTTATGCTTAAAAAGTCGCAGGTTCCAATTGGGAAAATAAGCATGCTTTAGAGGCTGCCCTAAAAAGAAATACCTTCGATTTATCCAGTAACCTGCGTGTTTCTTGTTGGGATCACTTAAAATCTTTTTGATTTCATCTTCAGCTTCTGGAGGAAGACATTCATCGGCATCTAAAATAAGAACCCATTCATTAGAAAAAGGAAGATTTTCTAAGCCCCAGTTTTTTTTCTTCGGCCATCCACCTTTGTATTCGAATTGCATGACCTTGGCTCCATACTCATCGGCAATATTGGTCGTCCGATCCGTGCTTTGCGAATCCACCACAAAAATCTCATCTATCCAGGAAACCGACTGCAAGCATCTTGCTAAATTGGTTTCCTCGTTTTTGCAGGGAACAAATAAACTAAGGGGAACTTTGAAGCCTTGCGTTATCAATGAATTAATTTTTGAATGATGGTTTCTTTGAGGATGCCCTGAGGGTGCCAAGCAAAAAGGTTGTTGGTTTTTAAATTTAATGGACTATGACGGTCTGCATCCACCGATTTATAGCCAAGTTCTTGCAATATAGAAAGAACGGTTTTCTGCTTCGGCGGAAAAGATTCAATGATGAGTAGGGGCTTGGCTTGTAGTAATGTATTTATGCCACCTTGCAAAACCTCAACTTCATGTCCTTCCACATCGATTTTAATTAAGCTTGGGGTTTTGTCGTCTGAGGCGACTGAATCAAGGGTCCTCGTTTTTACCGAAATTTCATTTGAGAATCCATTTAGGTATTGTTCGACCCATGGTTTATCTTTTCCTTCGATACATCCAGTAGCGGAAGTTAAGGTATCCTGAAAAAATGAAACCTCACCAACCTGATTACTCAGTGCACTCTTGCAGATTTCCAAATTTTGTATGTTTGCTTCTTTGAGGGTCATTTCGAGTAACTTTAGGTTTTCGGGATCCGGTTCGAAGGCCAAAATATTTCGGAGCGGACAAACCTCACGAACTCTCCAAGAGTAGAGCCCTACATTTGCACCTACATCAAAGAACCACCCTCGCTCATTTTGATTATCCAGTTCTTTAGCGATCCTACTAGCCAGTTTACCAATACCCGGTTCCCATTTTTGTTTTCTCCATCGAATGGATGCATGAGTAAAGGGTCTTAAGGCAACCCGATGACTATATCCGAGTTCATGAAGCTTGGGATCATTAAAGCGACTTCTGAGTAATGCTTTAAAAAATTTTGTTTTTCGGAGCAAGTGTAGGGGAGCCGTAAAAAGAAGCATAAAAAAAAGAACCTGTTTAGTTTCTCACCATCTTCTCATATAGGTCGAAGTATTGCTTTCTGCAATCTTCATGACTTGGTAAATTGATAGCATCCTTCTTTGCGGCGTGTGATCGTAATAGCTCTTTAACAGATTGATCGATCGATGCTTGATTTTCTGCCTCAACATATTTTGCGTAGTTTCCAAGTAAATCTGCAATGGCTCCCGTGCGAGTGGTGATGACAGGGCATCCACGAATCGCAGCTTCCAAGGGTGGCCATCCAAAGCCTTCGACAAAGGAAGGAAAAACGAGGGCTTTAGCGTATTTGTAAAGCTCTCCCAAAGAATTTTCGGAAAGGTTTTGCAAACAGTATACAGCACTTTTGTGAGGTTTAATCCAATTCAACAAATGATCATCCAACTCCTCTTTTTGTGGTTCGGGACCAACCAAGACAAGCTTGAGATGGTGGTCGGGTAAGCTTGTGTGGGCATGGATAAAGGTACGGAATACGGCCTTTCGATTCTTATACCAAGCAGCACTTCCCACATGGAGAAGGAAATTGGTAGTATGAGGGTCAAAAGGAAGTTTGTAAGAAAGGTTACTTTGGTTCGATTTTCGATATAATTCCAAATCCGTACCAAGATGAAGGATTGATGATTTTTCTTTGGACTCAGGGATCAGCCGGTTGAGGTCTTCCAGTGTCTGTCTGGAATCGCATGCATAAAAGTCAGCATAGTTGAGTGATCTTGCAATCCAGTTTTGTAAACTTTTGCCCGATTTCGAAGTTACAGGAGCTTGGGCAAATTCTCCCCTCGCGGTGCGTATGGCGATTAAATCGTGACAGGTGATGATTTTTATGGCTTGAGTGATCCGATTCAACTTTGGCATGTAGATGGCGTTTGAATGATCGATGATGTGGATCAATTTAACTTGATCTCTAAGGCTCAGAAACTCCCGTTTTAGTTTATTAGGGAAGAGTAAATACTTATCTATGTATGCTGCCCACTTGTATAAATTGGATTTACAAAAAAGCTTACCAAAAATTGGAGTAGGTCTCAGTATTTCTAAGGCTAAATTTTCATAGACACCAGAGGTTAGTGAATAAGCAAATTTAAGCATGCTGACTTGGGCATCTTGCTTGTAGTTAGAAATTACAAGTACTTTTTTTGGAAAATTGGGCACTATTTTGTTTTTGCAACCGCAGCACTTAGACACAGACCACAACCAAATGTAGCAAATCCTAAATTTGTTGGTTGCCCTAGTGGTGTAAAAAGTAAGATTGGAGCTCCTGCACCCCAAAGAAAAATAGATAAATATGATTCTCTTTTTACAGCTGTTAGACATGTCAGAAGCATATCTTTTACAATCCATATTCTCCATAAGATAAACAAACATCCTGCAATAGGACCACTCTCTATAATTTGTCTAGACCATCCAATTTCTGCTCCTGCAAAGCCACCTGCTAGTGCGGCACCCGCCCGAGTGGCAGTGCCAAGACCATTTCCAAATGCACCTATCCAAAAGGAATAGTAATATGGTGCAACAATCATTTCGTAATACCTTGTAAAATACGCTTCTATGGGATTGCCTTCTACATTTGCAGCTTCCTCAAATCTCAAGCTGAGGAAGTCAAGCCCTTCCTTAAATAAATCAACTTGAGAATATAGAACTAAACTGAATACTATAAATACAAAAACTGTCGTGGCGATTTTTCCAAATTCGGTGGGTTTATAATATGCAAGGAAACCAATGCAGGCAATTACTTGGATAGACTCTGCGATGACAGCTCTACTTCCTGCAGTTACCATGGCAAGTAAAGTAGCACTTATTCCTGTATATAATAACCATTTCGGGAAAGTTCCTTTTTTTAGCAGTCCGAAGATTATGAATGCGACTGAAAAGCAATAATAAAACACAATTCCACTAACAAAACTAAAAGTACCAGAAGCCCGAACTTTATCTCCTGAGGTCATTAATTGGTGACCCGTTCCGCCAGCAGCCACATTTAAAACATCAAATCGATCTGCTTGAAATTGTTGAGAAACTACCCATGTCATAGGAAATGCTAGTAAGAGAAATGCTTTACCGAAATTAAGAACATCATGCCAAGTTAAGACTCGAGCCATAATGAAGATCAAAGGAAAATGCAAAAGGTTCGTTCGGGCACCATACGCTATGGTAAAAGGGTGTGCCTTGTTGATAACAAAAGAAAGTGTTACCGCAATCATTGTCCAAAGAAAGCATTTTTGCAGATATTTGTTATCTGATGGAAACATTCCCCTTGCATAACACAAATAATAAATCCAAATAACGATGGGATCTCGCACGATCAAGAGACCTTGAGACAATCCTGGCAAAAACCATTTCCTTAATGCTCCTTCAAAAAGTAAAAGTAAGAAGTAGGTCCAGATGAGTTTTTTAATAAATCCATAATCGGTTGCCACTGCTTGGGAAAAGACTTTCTTCTCGGCCAAATTTCTTGGGAGCGAGATGGCTTTTCTTGTACTCATGGGTTAGGATATATCATGCCTTTCTGCAGGGTTAGGCAAGTTGAAATCTATAATCTTTTGAGCGTAAGTTTTCCAAGAGTATTCCTTTGCTTTTTTTTGGCACAAATTCTGAATCTCCTCTTTGCTAGACCTGTTTTCGACCATTGAGGTAATTGCCTCTGCAATTTTTTCAGGCGATCGAATCGGAACAAGGTGACCAGTTGTTCCTTCTTCAAGTAAATCTTCACCACCCGCGTTAGGCGTTACAATAATGGGTAGTCCACAGGACAGAGCTTCCTGCTGAACCAAGGCTCGCCCTTCCACAATCGAGGGTAACACCAAGGCATCGTGCATCTTCATGATTTCTCGAACCTTGTTATTTGAACAAGGGGCCAAATATTCAAAATCTCGGTAGCAACCTCGATAGAACTCCATAGGCAATGAAGGCTGGCCTAAAACGGTCAAGCTTACGGGTTCATTTCGAAGTATTTCCATAGCCTTGAAAAGATCAGCAAGGCCTTTACGCTGACTCATTGAACCAACAAATAAAAGTTTTAAGGGCATAGTTTCATGAACATTCCTTATCCTCTCATTTGAAAGGCATAATGGGCTGCCAAATGGAGCGATTTTACAGGTTTTTTTATTTCTTATGCATTCGGGAATTGATTGCAGAACAAATTTGCTCGGGCAGATGATACCATCGGCTAAATCGAGTTCTTCTTCCTTACGGAAAAGTTTTTCTTCCGACTCCCTTGTGCTTTCAAGAGTTGGTTCCCAGTGAGGTAGCCTTTCTGCCTCTTGAGACAATAAGCTTCTAACAGTCTGCCAATGTGCAATGGGTAATTCATAAGAACAGTATATGCCAAATTTTTTTGCCTGCTTAAAGCTATTCCTTGCCCCATCTTCATAGGCATGAACTACTGAAGGAAGTAGATGTGGTAAATTTTTTGCCACCTTGCGATCTAAAGCCGCATACGAGCTGTCTGCATATATCCTACGTCTTTCTTGTGAAAGGTAGTCACTAAAAATGATTCGTAAAAGTTCCGGCAACCATTGTCGTCTGATTTTATTGTCAGGGAATTTATATCCCCTTTTTTTCCCAAAAAATTTAAGAATAGGATTGGCTTTTTGTCCAAATCCAATGGATGTGAAATACTGTAAAAGTTTTCCTTGTCTTAGTAACTCACCAACCAGTGCTCTAACAAAATTGTTACCTGTTGGGTGCGAAACACAGAAACTACTTAAAGAATTCACCTTGTAGCGAATCTTTGCCTAGACCACCGATGAATGGGTTCTTCGACCCACATAAAAAAGAGCCAACCCAGAAAGCCAGTTGGTAATAAATAGGCTAAAGAAATTAAAAAGTTGGCAGGTTTCTCATTCCATATTTCCGTATGTAAATGTCCGAATAATTTGAACACTGGGAAATGGATTAGATATAGGGAGAAAGATATTTTGCCAATCCAAGAAATGAACTTGTAAAATCGTTTGCTTATTGAGTGAATGAATAGATTAGTATTATTTAGGCAAAGGATAAAAAGCAAGAAGTAGAATACTGTCCAGGCGAGGTATTGTAACCAAAAAACCCAACTTTCTAGAATACTAAATAATGCCAATAACAAGGAAAACCCAGTAGGAAGAACCATAATTTTGGTATTTAATTTAGTTAGCTGCTTTTTTCTTTCCCATTGAGCGATCCATACCCCCAATAACCATGATGGCCAAAGGAATAGTGATGTAAATGAAGGCCAAGATATTCCCTGAATATTCAAAACAACTGACGATGAACACATTACGGTTGCAATAAATACCAAAGTTTTGATTCGTGATTTAGCAATAAGATAAAAAACCAAAGGGTAAAGAATATAGAACTCAACTTCTAATGGAATTGTCCATAATGAGGGGTTGCTTAGGAACTGTCCATTTCGCGGTGGATAATTTTGGCTCAGAGTTGCCACCCGTAAAATTCGATCAAGATCCCAATTATTATCTTCCCAAATTATGTAACAAAAGTAACTAATACAAGCAGTGATAATCAGGGCAGCAAAATAGCTCGGATAAATTCTCCAAAACCGCCGTATTAGATAGTCCTTCCAATTAGGTTGAGCATTGGAAATCGTATTTGGGTAATGGATGCAAAACCCACTGATCAAAAAAAATAGCAAAACCGCATATCCCATAAAAGGTGTCGGAATTGATAGCCAAGCCACCGCTTTTGCAAAACTCGAATACTCCTCAGGATAACTACGAATCCTCCACCACCCAATCCATAAATCTACACGGAGATGATAAAGTAGCACACCAATACAGGACAAACCCCGTAGCATATCAATTATAGGTATACGTTCGCTTGCCTTCACCTTTCTTTCAAAAGTTTAAGGTATGCTTCAGCGTATTCGTCCAACGGACGAACATAATTACACAACCCTTTTTTAGCCAAGCGGGACCTTAAAGAATATTCTTCTTCGCTCATTTCCATGGCTTGCTTTAAACATGCCGTTAAAGATTCAATATCACCAGGTTTGCAAAAAAGTGCGTAAGGTCCTGCCGTTTCTTTTATGCCTCCATCCCTACTTGCAATGCAGGGTACTCCAACTGATCTTGCTTCTAGTGGAGTTAGTCCAAGGTCCTCATTGGTATGAGGTGGGGTAACCATCCATTTAGCTTTTTTGGTAAGTTGCTGCCTTTCATCTTCGCTGACAAATCCAAGGATTTTCACACCTTTGATATTCTTGTCTGCAATTTCCTTTTTGATTTCTTGACTTAGAGGCCCATCACCAACCAAAAAAAGGGGCCAAATGTTAGGGTCGGGGGAGATTCGGCGATAAGCTTCTAACAAAATGCGTATCCCTTTTTTGGCTACCCACCTTCCGATGAAAAGAAAGCCTGAACGCTGCTGAAGAGGAATCGTGCCTTTCGGCATTCTTGATATTACAGGTAACCGGTCGCTACCTGCCCTCCTTTTTTTTTCCCAACTATCCCAAACAAATTCTGATATATACCACCTCCGGTCGGCTTGGGCAACTGCCCAATTCCATGCTAGAAGCCTTGGTTTAAGACCTTTTCTTCGCCAATTGTAAATTGTCATGACGCAAGGAAGTCCAGCCTTTTTTGCCCACCAAATTCCTTCCAGCATTGGGTTGTGCAGGTGAACGAGGTCGGATTCTTTAATCGCTTGTTTAATCTTTGGATCTCTCGGATTCACAAAATCACTTTTGAAGCGGGAGTCACATTCCGATGTTAAAGATGCCCGAATTTCACATTCGTTTTTTTTAATCGATCTATCATCTTGGAAACCTGTTACTTTTTTTCTTAATAGATAAACGGATGCTCCCTTGAAAATTAAGTCTTCTATTAAGGTGAGACAAAATGTTTCGATCCCGCCAAATTTCCCGAGGCATGGTGCAAGCATGAGTACCCGAACGCCAGTCAGGTCAGTTGTGTTGTTGGAGGTGCTTACCATTTGTTTAGCCTAGTATTAACCCACCTTTTAGCTTGGTTTAACGCGTATTGAGCAACTCCACGATTCTTGCAGGGTTTGAAATTAGCGATGATAGGTTTGGTTGTGTTATTTTTATGTAGGTGAAGTCTTTCAATCTTGGGTAACCAATTTTTACGATAAGAACCGAGCAGATGAACTCCAAATGCCTCTGGAGTAATTTGTGCATTCGGATATAAATTCGGAAGTTGTTTACAGGAAACCGCCTTAGCTTTGCAACGGGTTGCCAGACCTGCTTGTGCCGTCGGTAGAACCCATTCGGGGATGGCATGAAAATTGGTTTGTCCAAGAAACCATTCTAGATAGTCCCAATCAATCACATTCTTATCCCAGAAGACTAGGGCAGTGGTTATTCCTTCTACAACCTTGGGACACTTACTTCTAGCCATAAGGTGCCAAGGTCTAAGGCAATAAGCATCCCATTGTTTATCATGAAGAAACACCGCACCTCCCTCTACAACAGATGAATCAAATAATCCGGAGAATGGTTTAAGAAACATTATATCAGCATCCAAGTAAAAGCTGATCGGATCATCAGATTGGGAAAATATCGGATCAAAGAACTCAATCCCCCAGATCGATTCTTTACGGAAATGTTGGCAATTCGAGTATCCAACAAGTTGATCCAAGGTGATTTCAATGGATTCATTGGGATTAACTAAATGACAGTTATTACCTAATTTTGAGTAGATCAATTCAATGTCGTCATCTCTAAGTGTGCCGTCGTTATGTAATAAAAGATTTATCTTATCTAGACTACAATCACCAATCGAGCTAAGACAATCCAAGTAGAAGGGTAAATTGGAATGCCCAACTAGTGATTGTATGATTTTATTTTTTTTCAATCGGATAAAAAATTCTTATTTCATAACAATACCTACAAATTTTTCTACCTGTGAGTCGAAAGTCTTGACTACAATCGGATTTAAGCAGAAATTTTCACAAAAATCTTTAAAGGCTAAGTTATCAGAAATGTCATCACATATCATTATGCCATTCGTATTGATTCGATTCCATATCCTTGGTAAAGCCCAAATTTTGCCATCATATGATTTGTCACTGTCGTAATGGCAAAAGTCGAATGTCTTTGTTGATTTCAGCAATTTTGGCAGTGCGTCTCGATCAGGTAGCCGAATTAAATGCCACCTAGTGCGTAATTCATGAGGGACAACACATCCAATTTGATTTTCATAATTTGTACCCCAAAATGGCATATCGATGCTCGTCAATGACCCCGTACCCCTATTCTCTAAACTTTTAAGTAAACTAAGGGATGACCACCCATATGCAACTCCAGTCTCTAAGATTTGCTTAGCATTAAAAAGATTAGCTAAATTGTAGTTTAGTGAAATATTTCCTTGTCCTCCCCAATTACAGTCTAAGGACTGTATAATTCTGAAAGCGTTCTTAACTAAAAGGGGAAATTCTTCATTAAATTGTAAAAATTCCCAACTTGGATTGATTAATTTTAGAGATTGATTTTCATCGACTGCTAGATTCTCACACCAAAGTTTTGCTTCTTTACTGATTGCAAGTGTTGGGTGTTGTTTTCTTTTAGCAAAAGAGAGTAATTCTCTGCAGAATTGCTTATATAAACTCGGTCTTTGAAGAAACCAAAAACAAAGCTTTGTTCTGTGTTTGTTCAACTTTAGATCCATGAGAGTATTCCTATTTCAAGAGAAATATAATCGTTTGGTTTCAATTTCATCACTGAAGATGTAATGGTAAACCTTAGGATAAAATAAATGATTTTACTTTTCCTCAAACCACCGTTTAACTCCTAAGATAATCTCATCGATTGCTTCTTGCCCTATTTCTGGAAATAGTGGGAGGGTAAGATTTTTTTTGTAAAATGATTCAGTATTATGGAGGTCAGTAGAACCCCGAATGCGTTTAAAATATCCAGTTTGTAGGTGAACTGGCATTGCATAATGAAGGCTCGCTCCAATTCCCCGATTCCTTAAATATTTTAATAAGGAATCTCTATTTTCGCATTCGATTACATAAAGATGCATTGCATGAAGTTCATTTATTGACCTTTGGGGTAGGATAATTGGAAGATCTTTGAAGGCATCATCATATTGATCGGCAATCGCTCGGCGCTTTCGGTTATCAGTCGAGAGATGTTTAAGTTTTACACGAAGTATAGACGCCTGAATCTCGTCAAGGCGAGAATTGAATCCGGGTTTTATGCTTTCTCGTTCATTATTCCAACCATATTGGCGAAGGGATTTGATGTGTTCAGCTGTTTCCAGAGATTTACAAAGGACAACTCCGCCATCCCCCGTTCCTCCTAAGTTTTTAGTGGGGTAACAACTGAACGCTGAAAGTGCACCAAAAGTGCCCACTTTTTCCCCATTAATTTCAGCACCATGAGCTTGCGAGCAGTCTTCGATTATTTGAAGTCCATTCTTTTGAGCGATTGATTGAATTGATTTTAAATCGCAGGGTTGACCATAAATGTGGACAGGCATGATGGCTCGTGTACTTGGCCCAACTACTTGTTCAATTGATTTTGGATCGATGCATCGCGTGCTTGGATCTATATCTGCGAATACCGGAGAACAACCTGCTTGTTCGATTCCCGCAATAGTTGCTACTGCAGTATGTGAGGAGGTCACAACTTCAGCTCCCTGTGTTAATCCCAAACTTCGAAGACAGAGAGCAATAGCGTCTGTTCCATTGGCAACGCCCACGGACTGTATTGATTCATTATGAAATACAGCGAATTCTTTTTCAAAAGCTTCTACTTCTTGACCGAGTACGAACCAGCCGGATTTGAGAACTCGCTCAATTGCCAGATCGATTTCTTTTTTGTGTGCCTTATAGGAGGCTGAAGGATCACTAAACGGAATCATTTCATTACATTAAGTTATTTAGAGGTAGTAAACTAGCTCTTCTCTAAAGAAATCGATAGACTTTGTAATTCCTTCCTCAAAAGTTATTTTAGGATTCCAATCAAAAGAACTCGAGAAGGCACTAAAATCACAAATAAAGTCTCCCACATCGATTACCTTACGATCTTCTGGAAAGGCAATCATTTCGTAACAAGCACCATCAATTTGATTGCACATAATCTTTGCAGTTTGCTCCAAATTTAACGGATCTGGTGCACCAAGGTTAAATGATTTCCCAATCGAATGAATAGATGTCGCTGCTAGGATAAGAGCATCAATCACATCATCCACAAAATTATAATCTCTTCTTTGCTTACCATTACCAAATACTTGGATGGGTTTACCCAGAAGCAAGTTTTTGATCCAAATTCCAAGAAAGGTTTGTCTCGCATCCTTTATTCTCATTCTGGGGCCATAGGTGTTAGTAAGCCTAAGGACGGAAGAAGCAATACCGTAAACTTCGTGGTAAAGAATATGGTATTGTTCTCCGGCAATCTTGTTAATGCCATTTACATCGACTGGGTGTAGCGGATGTTTTTCATCAACCGGCAAATATTTTGGTCTTCCATAGATCTGTCTAGTGCTAGCATACACAATACGAGCCTGAGGGTTATGTTTCCGGCA
>CENG01036906.1_pt1 | contig 12584 bp, 11 predicted proteins | sample 530131 | NCBI WGS metagenome assembly CENG01 (sample SAMEA2591057, study PRJEB7988) | marine metagenome | biome: marine biome (ENVO:00000447); feature: surface water (ENVO:00002042) layer; material: saline water (ENVO:00002010), including plankton (ENVO:xxxxxxxx) | depth 5 m
ATTGTCGTAATTCTCGGACCATATCGAGTATCTCTGATGCTTCAATATTGAATGGAATCATGGCGAGGAGTGGTGTTTCATCATCCTCCCCAGGAACGACTTCACTTCGACCTTCAGCAGCAGCCTGCGCTTCCAAAGCGAGTAGAACTCGGTCGAAACCAAGGCCAAATCCGCAACATGGATCAAGATCTGCAAGTCCAAACAGATGCAGGAGTTTGTAGGAGCCTCCCCCAAGAACTTGCCCTTCTCCACCCAGTTCTGGGACATGTACTTCGAATACAGTTCCTGTGTAATAATCGAGACCTCGAGCAACGGTGAGATTGACCGACAGCGATGGTGGTGCTGGAGCAAGTTGTCCGATTGAATTGATGGTTGATTCGAGATCGTCTAATGCATCAAGCGAAACACCATCCATTGTGGAGAGAAGTTCACGAGCAGATGCAATCGTTTCTTGTCCACCTTTCAACTCTGAAAGTTGTTGTAGAGGTGCAACGAAATCGGTTGAAATGGATTGAGACTCGAGCAATGCTCGCAATCCATCAAAGTCTGCTTTATCCAAGAACCGCATGGCTGAAGCAAGAGGAGGTTCTCCTGATTCAGCGGAATCACTGAGTCCAATACCGGTGAGTACTTGCTTTAGCACACCAACATGGCCAATACGAAGTTCCCAGTTCTTGAGACCTGCTTCAGTGAGCATGTTGATTGCAAGTGCGATCACTTCAGCCTCGACGAGGGGGCCTGTAGCTCCGATCAATTCCACACCATACTGGTAGAATTCTCGGTAGCGTCCTTTCTTGAATTCCTCGTAACGGAAACATTGTCCGTAATAGGAGAGGCGAAGTGGTTTGGTTTCGTTACGTAGTTCTTCAGCAACCATACGCATAACAGGAGCGGTGAGCTCCGGACGAAGCGTAAGGTCTCTCTCGCCCTTGTCTTGGAAGGCATAGAGTTGCGATACGACCCCTGGTCCTGACTTTGCGGTGAACAAATCGAGCGATTCAAAAATAGGAGTTTGAACCCTTGAGAATCCATGACGTCGGGCTTGTTCCTCGAGTAGAGATTCAAACGCCAACCGGCGTTTCATTTCCGCTGGTCCGAAATCACGCGTACCTCTTGGACGTTGGACCATGGACATTCGAGAAGCACTTCCCTCTAATGCCCTTCGCTTCAATCACGATTGATGTGATGATTCTCATCACCATTACGTTGTGTGAGCGCCTTCGAGTGGGCCCAACGGAATGATTCGATAGGTGTTGATGTTCTGATGTGACCAAAAGTAGTGTGCTTTGATGTGGTGCCAGTGACATGTTTCTCGAACACCTGGCTGATCGATCATTCGCTCAACAAATGCTTGCAGATTGGGATAATCGATGATTCGGCGGAGATTGCATTTGAAGTGAACAACATAGACCAAATCGAATCGTGCTAATGTTGTGAACAAACAAATATCGGCTTCAGTAAGCACGCCTCTGTCATCACCAACAAGCCAATCTCTACCGTCCATATGGGTTTCAAGTTCATCCAATCGAGCGAAGAGTGCAGTTACGGCTTCGTCGTATGCTGACTGCGTTCTTGCGAAACCAGATTTGTAAACTCCATTGTTGACCGTTTCATAATTCGCATCGATCATCGCATCGATATCCCTGCGAAGTTCTGGAGGACAGAGTGTGAATCCGTTACCCAAACCCGATTGTGAAAACGAGTCAAACATTCGAATGATTTCACGGCTCTCGTTGTTGACAATGGTATTGTGTTGACGATCCCATAATACCGGAACGGTTCCAATTCGACGGCTTTCATTCCATCCCTCGAATGCTCGATTGTAAATTCCCTCAAGACTCTCCTCTCCATGGAGAGTGTCTACTGTTGCACCTTCTTCTTCAGGATTAAACGACCACGATCCATCTCGATTCATGCGCCAATCAACGACATCGTAGGTGATGTGCTCTTCGAGTCCGAGGAGTGTTCGTGTGATGAGTGTACGATGTGCCCAGGGACAAGCATGTGAGACATAAAGATGGTAGCGACCAGTCTGAACATCAAACGTTCCATCCTTGACAATGTGATCGCGAAACTCGCTGGATTTACGAACAAATTTTCCTGAATCAAATGCTTCGGTCCATGCACCAGCCTGTTCATCTCTTGGGTCCATAGGCCTACCAAAGAGGTCCCTCTTATCAACAGATGGTATAATCCAGAGAACCTAGAATCAATCGAAAGAGTCGTCAATTTCAGGCAATGTTGGTGCATTCGGAAGTTCTGGATAAGGAATCTCTTCAATTTCATCAGATTCGGCTAATCGCTTGAGTCGTTCAACAAGTTCCCAATCCTGTTCTTCAGATTCTGCTACATCAGCTGCATCGGACTGGTCTTTAGAAATCCAACCGTCTTGACGCACCTCAACACGATCTGGAACTTCTTCAAGGTCCGAGTCATCCACAACGTGCTCATCTGGTAACTTCTCGCTGACTTCTAATTTAGGAGCACCACCAAGTGATTCGAAGGCTTTTGCAACGACAGCTGGATCAGGCGCTTTACCTGAATTAGCCGCAATTTCTCGTTTGATTTGGAATGCCGCTTTTTTCTCGGCTTCTTCTGCTTCTCGACGCATCTGCATCTCAACAGATTCCCAAACCTTACGTTCTTTCTTCTTCTCTTCCTGTTCTTTTTTCCACTCTATGGCGGCTTCACTAGGTTCATCGTAACGCTTCCAAAACCAGCGAGCAATCATGATGAACAAAAGGGAAAGGACAAATCCTCCCAGTAACCACTGAACGAGTGGTTCCATCTACAATCGCCTCAGTCAGTCAACCGCTTCTGCTAGCAATTCGGCCATTGGTGCATCTTCACCGAGAACAGAAACGAGTGGATCGTCACCACCAGGTAGCAAAGAGATATCAGCATCTGCACCTTCTGGAACGTTTCGATACAATGGACGAGCAATCAAGAATTTGTTCAATGAAATGAAGACAATGGCAACAACCGACCAGAAGGCAAGAATGATTCCAAGACCTTTCGGATTGGCTGGATTCCAAACATCTTCTGTATTCGCAATCATGTCACCAAAGTACGACAGCATCAAGACACTGAAGAGGATTGGGAAGGCAAGGTAAAGACACAAGTCCCACCATCGTCCGACCTCAAGGTCGTTATCACCGGTGTTGATGTAATCATCACGAAATGCGGAAACACCGACACCGATGTAACCTGCGAAACCGGGTGGTGCTTTGCCCAATTCGACTTCTTTCTTCCACTTGATGTAACCGTACTTCCAAATCGAGAATGCAATAAAGAGACCGCTGAACATTAATCCATAGCCCCAAATGTGATCTTGGACTTCAAGGAATTCAGGGAATGCAACTCCTGCAGCATCGAGCTTGACCCACATGATAGCAGAAGGCAATCCAAAGAAGAAGATTGCAATCGATGTGATGAGAACTGAACGTTGTCGGTCATAGCCATGGTCCACGAAGTTTCGAACACACAATTCAACGGTTGAAATCATTGATGTAATTGCCGCAAATGATAACGCGAGGAAGAAACCGGCCATCATCACAAATGCTCCTACTGCGCCACCAGGTGCTTGCGCAAAGACTTCAGGTAAGGCAAGGAATGTGATTGCAGAGGATCCGTTTGTAACTGTTGCAAGAGGGTCAGCACTTACAGCGAAGATGGCAGATAGGACCGCCAATCCAGCAATGATGGAAATGCTGTTGTTTGCAAAACCCATCGTAAATGCATTGAGAACTGTATCCTCGTCCTTTCGCATGTAAACCGCGTAGGTGATGGCCATTCCCATTCCTGCTGAGCAGGACCAAGCGGATTGGGAAAGACCGTTAATCCAAACGGAAGGTTCGGACAACATCTCCGGATCGACGGTGAACATGAACAGTGCTCCGTCAAGACTACCGTCAGAGAGATCCATCCACAACGATAGACCAAGCGTCATGAAAAGAAGAACGAAGAGTGACGTCATGAGAATGACGTTGACTTTCTCAATGGCTTTCGCACCTTTCCAAATAGCGAGAAGTGTGATTGCGATAACAAGGAATTGGAATCCAATAACTTGCAGTGGGCTTTGCAAAAAGGTGTTCCACACTTCAGTCGTGTCAACACCGTCTCCGGTCAGTCCACCAGAGATTCCGAGTTGGAAATACTTGAGACACCAACCTGCTACAATGGCATAATAGAAGCCAATTGCAGTAGAAATCCAAGCAGTCCACAGCCCCATCCATGCGAATTTCTTTCCAGCAAAGATACGGAAGGTTCCTACTGTACCTGTTCGAGAACGCTTACCCATTGCAAATTCAGCAATGACAAGAGGAATTGACCAGATGAAAAGGAAAATCACCCACGGAATGAGGAAGGTTCCTCCACCGTTTGCACCTACCATTCGGGGGAAACGCCAAATGTTCCCCGTACCGATAGCTGCACCAATTGAAGCAAAAATTAGACCAAGACGGCCTGAAAACTGGTCACTTTGTCCCATAACAATCGCCTCATGCAACCTCGGCTTCAAGGAGTTCTTCTTCTCCAAGCATCAGTCTCAAACAGGCTCCTAAGCCTCCCCAAACAGTTCCTGCGATGAAGACAAACAGGAACAATGATCCTGCTAAACTACCATACGCTGAACGATACTCTATGCCGAGTTCAAAGTATGAACCATCGGCAGGATAAATCGATTCTGAACCACTCAGGGTGGAAAGCTGTGCCTTGTAATGCAACTTTCCTGTCGCAGATTCTGATACAGGAATCTCTGCCCGAAGGATTGTACCGTTGCCATCCGCAGTTGTGCATGCCTCATCAACCCGTTCAATTTGCACTGATTCCCAAGGAGTTGTTGCCCATTCACGAGGACCATAATCGGATTGAAGTCGGCTTGGCTTCACCATTCTGTACTTGACGAAACTGTTGGCTTCACTGTAAGGGAAATCATTTGAAACACAAACATCGATTGGGATGTCACCTGATTCTGGAACATCAACATTTGTTGGAGTGACGAGGTAGTTCTGTTGAGAAATATTGTCCATTGCAAGGTTTGCTCGCTCGCGTGGGTTATCAGCAATTTCGAGGACATAGAATGGAACACCGACGTTTCGTACAGCGATATGATTGATATCTTGCGGTTGTTGATGGAAGGCAGTTCCTATTTCCATTGTGTAACAATATGCGTCGTGTACACCGTATTGCCAATCGCAGTAATCGCCCGTGGTAGGATACAGATCACTGCTCTGCATGTTTGTGTAATCCGTCATCTCGGCCATCTGATCACCGTGATAGATAAGTTGTTGATGGTCCGGAGTTTCACATCCTGTGCAGTGTCCCCATGGGTAGAGAACGAGTTCGGAGAAGGAGTGCCATGAAAGGGTCATCTTGAAGTCGGAGGCAAGGTTATTATCGTCGTCGTTCATTTCTGTCAAATCCTGAACAAAGAGCGTTTCAGGCTCACTGTTTCCACCTGCCCAATCTTCATCCAATTGACCGTCGTTATCGTCATCCTCACCATCGACGTTGTCTTCGTTGACGAGCCCATCTCCGTCGTTATCGGTTGTATCGTATGGTCCAGTATACACATCGTTGTTTGTGATACCTGCTTGTTCATCTTCAGCAGGCGTGCATGTACCTGGGACGAGTGGTACTGTAGCGCCCAATGGCCATCCCCACTCGAACTGGAAGTTTCGGTTAAGATCGACACCATCACAGTCCTCATCGACTTCTTCATTGAAATCTGGCAAAGGTTGAGGCCCGTTGTTTCGTAGGTTCTTTCTCCATCCTCCTGTTGGGCAGGTTTCCCATGCGTTTTCTCCACAGAATTCTTCTCGATCGTATCGGTTTCCATCGACGTTGAGCATAGGTACGAGGTAAATTTCTCGTGTGTTGACAAGGTCCGTGAGTTGTTGTTCTGAAAAGTCTTCATCGACACCAAGGTCACCTGGTCCACATGGGTTTCCATCTCCATTCGAGTCTTGGTATTCGGCTGCTAGAGACAGACAATCTCCATCGTCGTCGAGAATTCCATCACCGTTTGAATCGCCCCATGGGTCTTCATCGACCAAGCCATCGCCATCGTTGTCCACACCAACAGAGCCATAGTAATGAGCAAGCATCTCGAGGAACATCATTGGAACCTCGTACGACATCCATTCACGAGCATGGAAATTCCCAACCATTTGAACATCGGGAATGTCTGCGTAATTTCCACAATCTCCAACATAATCGTTGCAATCGCCTCCATAGACACCTTCGAGATCTTCTCCTCCACCCGTTATCTTCATCCAAGGAGATGGATGACTGTAATGCCAACCTTTGTAGCTGTCTGTTGTCATTTCAACGCCTCGAGCGTTGATTCCGCCGTTCAGACCCTCGTGGAAGGACATGATTTCGACATCTTGTCCTTGATAGGAGTAGGATTGCTCTGCGAGTTGGAGCATTCGTTGCCGCATGCTGTCATAGTCGTGGTACTGCTTGAATTGAACCCGGTCATCTCCACCCCAAGGGTGGACATGGTTTGCATAGTCCGCGCTCCAGATGCCTTCTGGAGTGTTTCCAGACTCGTTTTCTTCAAATGATGTTGCCACAGTGGATGATACTGAGGTAAGCATCAAAGGCATCATGAGGAGACAAATTGCAACGATGGATGAACGTTGACGACGTTTGGACGACATGCTATCGTTCTACCCAGTTGCTTCCCACACTTGAAACCCTCGCGCAAGCGTTTCTCTCCCATAGGAAAAAGCCTTGAAGAAAAGGTTTCACGAAAGGACATGGGCCTGTATGATAATTTGACGTATGAGAGCAGTGAAATGCTCGGGTTTTCTCTATCTACACTTGTTGTTCTGGGTGCTATATTCATTATCGCAATGGTCATTCGATTGATTGTAAGTAACGTTTCTCATGGATTCTTCGGAGTTATTGTTCGTAACGATACGATTCGTCAAAAGACGGTGAAGAAAGGTGACAAAGCACTTGGTAGTGTTGCAGGATATGCGTTCGCCTTTGTTACAGTCGACATTCTCGCCAATGAACAATCCGAGAATGCAAACATATTGATGCCATCATGGGCTGAGTATGTTCCAGGAATCCTCCAATTTTTACTTGTCATTTCGATTGTTGTCTGGGCATTCCGCCTTGTTAACCTCGTTTATGATCTCGTTCGATTTTTGGACAAGGATGGGGAACTCGATGGTACTGAGAAGACGCTTATTTCTGCGCTTGAAAGTGCCCTACGATTCGTTATCGTATTCGTTGGATCGATTTTCATTGCTGATGCGCTTGGGTTTGAATTGACTTCCCTCTTAGCCGGTTTAGGAATATCTGGATTGGCATTCGCTTTGGCTGCGAAAGACACTATTTCCAACTTCTTTGGAGCCATCACTGTGCTTCTTGACCGCCCGTTCAAGGTTGGCGACTGGGTCATCATTGGAACATCTGAAGGAGAAGTGATCGAAATCAACCTTCGAACCACACTGGTTCGAACCTCGGTCGATACCATCATCACAATACCAAACGCTAACCTTGTGAGTATCCCTGTCGAGAACTGGGGCAAGCGTCGATGGCGCAGATGGCAATCCATGGTTCATATCGACATCAACTCAGATCCAGCAAATGTAGAGTCGTTTTGTGAGCGCACGCTTGAGTTGATTCAGAATCACGATGCAACGACCAAGGAAGACGCTTCGTGGTGCAGCATCAACACAATTTCTGCACAATCGATCGATATCGAACTCAATTTGTATTGGAACGTTGACTCTTCGCTTGCTGAACGAAAAGCAAGAGAATCGCTCATCATCGATTTAATGGAACTTGCCAAAGAATTGGATCTCTCATTCTATGATGGGAGAATCCGCCAACAACGCTGATCAGAACGCTGGCGGATCTTTCTTCCAGTACAGGAAATTCGACCCAAGGGAAATTATTGCACCAAGTGCTGCGAGGCCAATCGATGCAGATGTTGTCATCGAATCCAACTGCCATGAATAATAGGCGACAACCATCGTCGTCAGTCCAACCCAAACACCACTCTTCCAAACGCGTAGAACACCCAAATGGGCTTGCAAACGCGACACATCCTTCAGCCAGTTTTGAGCTGATTCATATCGGGATTCATCACCATACAATACCGATTCAGCATTGACAACAAGAACGTCATAATATCGCCAAATCCACGCACCTCCCAACACTGTAGAGAGTGCTCTACGACCCGACCATTGGGCAGGGACCTCTTTCTTCCAATGATCAAAGAAAACACGGATTTGTTCAGAATCGTACTCTTTTTGCTCGACCAAGCGCCCCTCAAGTTGAATGAATTCTGCAATACCTGGCAGTCGCTCTGTACTGCACAGAAGCAACTCGCTAACCGTTTGATTGACTGGGAGAGCACGTTGTTTTCCATCCAGACTTACCGTGTAGTTTGGATGGATGCGTACCGAAGGGATGCCGACAGTTGAGGAGGTATGAGGGGCTCTCCACAATGTGTTTGGTTTCAATTGATCTTCAAGGTCCTTCAATCGCTGATTCCAACGCTTCTGATCATTCGGGCTTGAATATTCAGCGAGGCTGGATTGAATTTGGCCGAGAGATTGACCAAACCATTCAGGGGATGCATCACTCAACTCTGCGTTGGGGAACAGAAGTACAGCATCCTTGCCTTCGAGAAGTAATCCCCCGACTGGAAGAAGGAGGTTTGTAGAGTCAAGTGAGAGCCTGAGGTTGTTTTGTTGATGGAGTTTCGATGTTCTGTTGCTGGTTGGGATGGAATATGCCATTGCCAGATGAGTCTTATCAAGACGCATGAGCGTGACATTTGCATCCCTTTGAAGAACATCGATTGTTGAGGGTTGAACATCTGCAAAACATCCCCAATCGAATTCTCGTGGTTGATTCCACCATGACGTTTCCAAGCAATCGTTAACGTTCCAACATGGAACCGTGCCCCATTTCGTTTTCAACTGACCCGAATCAAGTGCTTCATCCAAAGATGAAATGGCGACGCCTTGAGGCCACCATGACTCGTCCTCCATGACCATGCCAAAATGGCACTTCCCATTCAATGTGTCTTTGCTGGCAAAGGGATGCAATGAAACAAGAGAACCGTTTGGAAGTAATGGGACGGCCATGGGAATCAGCGAGAAGATGGGTGACGTCCTCGGCCAAGCGGTTGAGGCAAAACTCCTTCGCGAAGTTCTCGAACATGAAATCCAACCCAAACATCTTGCCATCATCATGGACGGTAATCGCAGATTTGCATGGCGCTCAAATCTTGCAACGCATGTCGGTCATCGCATTGGAAAACAACGACTTGAGGCAGTCTTGGATTGGGTTCTTGAGCTTGGAATTCCTTGGTTTACCGTTTATGCACTTTCAACCGAGAACCTCAATCGTCCCGAAGATGAACTTGAAACACTTTTCAGACTCTATATCGATGGACTCAAGTCAATCGCTGAAGATCCTCGCATTCATGAAAACAACGTCCGAGTTCAGATCATTGGACGACGAGAATTGTTGCCCAAGCATGTCAACGATGCAATCGATTACGCTGAGAATAAAACTGCGGAGTACAACGATTTTGTCTTCACTGTTTGTCTTGCTTATGGTGCGCGGGAAGAACTCATTCACGCAATTCAAAACATTGCTGAACTTCACAAATCGGGTGATCTAAGTCTTGAACAAATCACGGAGGAAATCGTCTCAGAGCACCTCTACACTGCAGACATGCCGGACCCAGACCTTGTTATCCGCACCAGTGGAGAAGAGCGCATTAGCAACTTCTTGCTGTGGCAAATGGCATATTCTGAACTGTACTTTACCGACGTGTTTTGGCCTTCCTTCAAGAAGAAGGATCTCCTCAAAGCCGTTCAAACCTATCAAATGCGAAAGCGTCGATTCGGTGAATAAGATGCCTCAATGCGACGAATGTCAAGGATATCTCAACCCTGCACTTGCTGTTGATGCATGCGTGCGTCGAGGCGATACGATTCTTCTTGTTCAACGTAAATTCCCTCCATCTGCTGGATCGTGGGTTTTACCAGGTGGTTTTGTTGACCAAGGGGAACGACCAGAGGATGCTGTCCTGCGAGAACTCAACGAGGAGGCTGGCTTGACTGGGGAGAATCCACGTCTCCTCATGGTCATGGGTGAACCCGAGCGGGATCCAAGAAAACACATCGTAAGCATTGTCTACGAAATTGACGCTGAAGGGGAACCGATTGGAGGCGATGATGCACAAGATGCTCGCTTTTGGCCAATAGCTGACATCATGCAAGGACGTTTGGTACTTGCTGGAGACCACGGTGAAATCGTTGAACAATGGCTCAATCAATCAATTCAGAGCCAATAATGTCGGCAAATTGTTGACGAACGTTTGCCCATTGAGGTAATACGAGTGCGTCAGTGAGATGCAATCCTGCGAGAAACTGAGCGTGAATCTCATCAACATCATCTCCAGAACGGAGTCTGAACAAAGGATAGCCATCCGATTCAAGACGATTCAGGAAACCACGTTTTGCATTGCTGACAAGAAGAGTTGGAACGCCCATCAGAACAGCTTCACTTGCGACGGTAACGGATTGTGAAATAACGCCATCATGCATTGAAAGCATCGATGGAAAATCCCAGGCATCTCCCTGATAGTTGTCTTCATCAGCCGTGGTTAACTCAACACCATCCAGCAATGAATCTGGAATCGAGAGGACTTCGCCTGCGTCATGGATTCCATCACCAATCAATCGACGTACTGCAATCTTCGGAATTTGAGCAACCTGTTTTGGGCGCAGTTGCGGTCGCAGGTGAACCATTCCATGAAGCCCGTCCAATCGATGGATTTGTACTCCTTTTCTCTCGAATTTTGCGAGCCATCCTCCATCGATGGATGAGTCCCAATGGGTTGGTATGAGAACGTCACTTGCTGCTCGTAGAGCAAGTCGATGTGCCAAATGATTGACTTCTGTATCCGTAATGTAGAATCGTTGACGGATCTTCAATCGCTTGGCTACACGTAATTCCAATGGAGCACCGATGGAAACGACTCGCTCGATTCGTGAACCTGCACGCTGCGCCTTCTTGAGAAAGGAGCGTACTGTTCGCATTCGTTTCCATGCAATTCGAACTCGCTTTCGGCCAACAGGTCGCTCAACCCACAGTTGCTGGCGCTTTGGTAAAACGCCCTCCGAGGAATCTAAGAGTTGGCGCACTTCAACTCGATCGGTTGCTATAATCACATCCGATGTTGAACCACTACGGATGAATGGTGCCAGTAATCGCACATGCGCAGGATGGTCCAAGACCCAACATGTGCGCATGTGCTTTCCAGTGGTTCATGGTTAATGTTCATGAGCATTCAAGCATTAGCAGGTTCATGAAAGAAGCAATTTCAGTCGATGGAATCGTAACGTATGCACCGTACACACCAGGAATACAACATGGCCAGCATTTCTGGCTTTCAGGACAAATAGCCATTGATGGCAACGATGATATTACCTCACAGACCGAAGGTGCTCTTGCGAAAATTGACGCTCTCTTGGAAGCAGGAGGTTTGGTCAAAAACGATATCTGCTTTGCCCAAGTCTTGCTCGATACAATCAACGATTATGGTGCCATGAACGACGTGTATGGTGCGTGGGTTGCTGACATGGACATGCCTCCTGCACGAGCAGCGTTTGAAGCAGGTGCATTACCGAAAGGTGCACTTGTTGAAATCGTCGTACAGGGTATCAAATCTTGAGGAACTCCCATGCCCGGTTCGCCCTATCTCGATGAGCCACCGAAGGGCCTTCTCACGTGGCCAGCATTGTTACGTCTGAGTGTCCCTACCTTCGCAGCACTTGCACTTGCATCATGGTGGATGGGTTATCTTCTCGAATTCTTCATTCTACTCACGATAACAGGATTGGTTGTGTTGGTTGTGCGACAATAGGCACACTTGAAAACAAAGAGCACAACCATAACACATGACGGAATGGCCTGTATCGTGTTTCAAAGCCTATGATATCCGTGGGTTATCCGGTCAAGAACTGAGCGACGAATTCGCATATCGCCTCGGTCGTGCACTTGCAACCTATCTTGAATGTGATTCCTTCGCAGTGGGTCGTGACATTCGTGAGTCGAGTCCTGGATACGCATCTAATCTCATCCAAGGACTGGTCGATTCAGGCGTTAGAGTTCTGGATCTCGGTATCGTTTCAACAGGATGTGTCTACCATGCATGTTGGACCTTACCGGTAGATGGTGGAGTCATGGTCACAGCATCACACCTCCCTATGCCAACACACAACGGATTCAAAATGTGTCGAGGAACCTTGCCGCTTGCAGGAGAAGAAATTCAAGAATTGAAAGACGTCTTCCTTGAGGGTGCATTCCGAGAAGGAGAGGGCGAGCATATCGACCATCCTCACGAAGATACCTACTTGCAGGCAATCATCGATTCCACAGGTAAGCTCGCACGACCGGTCAAGGTTGCAGTTGATTGTGGCAATGCAGTGCCTGGACCTGCAATGACCAAACTCCTCGATATGATCGGAGCAGAGCACATCGATTTGTACTGTGACTGGGACAATACAGAACCAAACCACGGTGCTGACCCAACGCGT
>CENG01009865.1_pt1 | contig 12571 bp, 18 predicted proteins | sample 530131 | NCBI WGS metagenome assembly CENG01 (sample SAMEA2591057, study PRJEB7988) | marine metagenome | biome: marine biome (ENVO:00000447); feature: surface water (ENVO:00002042) layer; material: saline water (ENVO:00002010), including plankton (ENVO:xxxxxxxx) | depth 5 m
TTCAGTGCAGCAGACATATCAGGTAATTCGTTTAAGTTCATCTTACTCAGTAACCTTGTCCTTTTTATTTATCTTCTTTATGAACTCACCAGGAGTTAATTTTCTCATGTAGTTTGCTAATTTATCTGTACCCATTTCACCAGCAGGAGTGAAATTAAAATACTTGATATCATTGCGCTCTACCAGATCTTTCAACCAGGAACGAAATACATTATCATGCTCATCAATATAGATGACATAATTGCTACCACGACTAACGACTTTACCAATGATCCCTGTGTTAAGATTTTCAAGAAAACATCCTACCTGAAACATATCACTATCAAAGTATGCTTCACGAAGACCTTGAGGATCTAACTTAGGAGCAATCTCATGAACAGCATAAGATGCTTCAGCGAAATCATCGTAAGATTCTTCTACTTGCATAGATTGACGAAGTGTCAAGTATAATGCTTCTCTATCCTTCTTAGACAAATCTTTAGTAAGACCGTCATCAAATGTATCAAAGTCTCCTTCGACTGCTGCCTTACGCATCTTAGATGCAGACATACCCTCCACACCATCAGCATCAGGATCACGTCCACCTGCAGATGTTACTTTGATTTCATCGAATGTATATAACTTGCCGTTGTATTTTGTTGCGAGCGAATTGAACTCAGAAACCCTGTCGCCTCCCACCACAATATTAACTGAACTATACCCGTCAGAATCGAGGGCGGTGAGAACATCAAAAATAGTACGCATATTGTCGCTATCGACAATCGCATTGGCATGATCAGGGTACGCCAAGCGCATGAATTTAATTTTAGTGCCTGGGTCGAGGGGATTCTTCTTAGGATCCTGCGACCTTGAGGGGTATATTCTATACTCTCCTCCATTGGATTTTGCCTCTTGTGCTACTTTTGCTATGAGACGTTCATGCCCAACAGTAGGTGGATTAAATCTTCCAAATGTAACAGATATTGCACCTTGATCGACCTTACCCGAGCCATCTGCAGTTTCTTCTCCTCCATTCTGCTGACGTTCTCCTGTGTCTGATCCTGGTGTTAATTTTACAAGCTTTCCATCCTTACTCATATGGGTTACATTCCCCGAAGGGTCTGCATATCTACCGTAACCAATATGCTTAAGGTTTAATTTCTCTGCAGATTTTGCTGCGAATGATTTCTCGGCTTCGTTTAGAAAAGCACTAAACTTTTTCATTCTTCCAATTCTTATTAAGGTTGAAGTTTGCTTTACTAAAAGTCAGTCGGTCTACTAGTTTTACTGGGTTATCAGAAACAGTTACAAACCCTTCGTGTTGAGAGGGTTGTCCATCGATGTAGCAATCAACTGTTCCATTAACGACAATAGCATCGAGTAGACGCTGTTTCAGTTGGAAGATTTGGTGCCACACCTCTAAAGTTGTAACATTAATCTCACACTTGTATTTATCATCTAACGTAGAGTAGATTACATCCATAGAAGGCAGACTACCAATACGAATAAATGCGTTGATATTCTTGAGAATATGAGGACGTGCCTTCTCGCTAGGCACCTTACAACGGGCAAGACGATACATAAATTTAATCCAGTTGAATCCTACCTTCTTACGAAGCACAGCATGTGCTTCTTCGTGTCCTAGGAACTGAGTGCCAAGTGCAGAAGGAAGACTAACGCCACCCCGCCCCACAGCATTCGGAGAAATTTCGTCATAGTAAGTATGTGGAGCAAGGATAATATCACGACAAGTTTTAGAGGAAAAGCGATACTCCACAGTATTAGGGCAGTAAACACTGCCGCCACCGACCCCGATCCAATCAGCTTGGATAATGCCAGAGAGGCGAGGCAGATGGCACAGACATAGACGAAGGATGTCCGCAACATTCCCCTTATAATATTTGTCGATGTCTTCCTGGTCGTAGCAGATTTTGACTTTGACTTTGTTGAAGACTGACTTTGTTCCCACGAAAAATTTGCCATTACGAGGATCAGTACCGAAAACAATAGCAGGAGCACCGTCCCACTTCACAGAGAGACGAACACCAGAATAGATCTCACGAAGAGCATTGAGCAACTGACCACGACCCGTGAAGATAAGATCTTCCAGGTGATCTAGGTGAGTGTTGGGCAAGGATTCCTCTGTCTCTATACCGTTATTATAGCAGGTTAAAGTCGAGTCCATAATGTAGTGTGCCAGTTTAGATACTGAACATACCTGCCTGGGCTTCCAGGTAGTTCCTTGGATAAAACTTATATACTTTCATACCAGCAGACTTACCACTAGCAACCTCAAGTTTATATCTGATTTGCATGATGAATGCATCTTTACCTGGCATTTTCTTACCCTCTTCATCAGCAAGATAAATTTCAATCTTTGGATCGCCAGATGGTTTCATTTCACAAACAAATCTTTTACCAATCAAAACAGTTCTAAATGCTCTGTCTGCTACTCTTGTCTTTACCTGACCATTTCCTGCAAATTTTACAAGTTCGGTCTTAACATTTCTCGATAATCCAAAGATAATATAATCAGCAAACTTCTTCTTGACATCATTCTGATTAGGATCATTCAATCCTTTATGAAGTTTCTCTTTTGCATATTCATACACAAGTCGAGCAGATGCTTTTAAATTATCTCCACCACCAGTTCTTTGTGCTTGATCTCTACTCGTATACTTTTTAGTATATACTTCCTTGTCAAAGAATTCACTTAACTGCTTTTCATATTTTGGTCCGATCTCTCTTACATCCAATCCCATCTCAGCAAAGATATTTACAAACTTATCAAACCCAAGACCAGATACTTGGTGAAATTGTTCACCGCCAGTAACCTTCAAAGAGTAATCAATATTTCGGAATCTTCTATCTGGATTAGTAGGAGAGTTAACTTCTACCTTAACGTCTGCTTTTGTTCCCTTCTGATCTTCTGTACCAGCAGCAGTAATCTTGATAATGTCTTCTCTATTATTAATTGACAAACCTCGTGCCTGAGCATTCAGTCTAGAGTGACCATTAGCAAAGTTTACAGCACCTGTTCTAAGGTCACTAACTTTCGACCAATTATTTCTAGTAGAAAGAAATGCACTTGCTTTCTTTGGAATAGAAACGTTGACAGTCACAGTGTCAATAACTGCACTACCAACATCATTTACCTTCCTTGTAAATCCTTTCTTCATCATCTCAGTCAGCACCAGGTCACAATCAGATGCTGTAATCTTAGGTAGAACTTTTTCAGTTTTACTCTTTGCACGTTTAATAAACCGTGCTGCTACGGCAGCAGCAAAGAATGCTTCAAATAAATCCCCTCTATTAGCATCAATCTTTTCTGCTGCCATTGTTCTTTTTGACTATTTATTAACTATGGAGAGTTTTCCATACTGCCTCAATGTGCATGTTACCCTTAAAGTAACCAGCAACGATCACACTAAGTGTCGCTGCTATCACTCCCAGAAACATTAGACTCGGAACTATCGGGTTCTTCGGTAATGTCGGATTCAATGATGTATCGTCGGGTTCTTTTTCCTTTGTGATCGAGGGTTTCGGTTCGATACCATCTTCCATCAACCAGCTCCGCTATGCTCGTTAGCAGGTTCTCCGCTATCGCTTTGTTGCTTGCTTGCTTCCACCTTGGAATGGTGTTGTAGTCGTTCTGGGTCATCTTTAGGTGCTTGCGAAGGGACGAATGGATCTCGGGATTTATTTTTGATGACAATGAAGGCATCTTTATTATACTTGCGGGTGCCTCTGACAGGTGCCCACTTAGTGCCTGCACCTTCAATCTCATAGATTTGAGTGCCAGCAATTTCTACAGCAACATCGTCACCGTAGTCCCAACCTAGTTTCTCAAGTGCAATAGCAAGTTCTCCTAGCATCTTGCCAGGATAGATCAAAGATTCTTCACTCATTAAATTCTCCAGATTGTTTGTTAAAACCAAACGGTCCTTCTTTTTCTTTCTTTTCCAATGCAAGTTTCAGTGCAAGACCACCTACCGCTTCCATGACTTTCAAGACTTGCTCAGGTTTTACATCTTCACCAAGTTCTTTGGCAACATACCAATACTTTGGCCAGAATGTTTCTCCTGCCTGTTGATAATCTTCAAGTGTGAGTAGTTTCATTTTCCAACTCCATAATCAGGTGCGTTTTTCTTTTCAAGTTCGCGAATGGTTTCGTGTAGTCGTTCTACTGCTTTACGAACTTCTTCAGTCTCTTCCCACTCAAAGGTGTCTCCAGACTTGGTTACATGTTGTTTTTTAGTCATACATCTCCTTCTTTACGGTTTTCTGAAAAATGAACGTCAAAAGTTCCTGCGGGATATCGAGCAGAGAGTTTCTCTACATTCATAGCAAGAACTTCATCGAGACTGATGTTCAGACCAATACACGCTTGAGCAACATACCACATAATGTCACCCAGTTCACGCTTCAGATGAAACAGATTATCTTCGTTGACAGGTTTGCCTTGAAAGACAATCTTCTTTACCACTTCGGTAAACTCACCTGCCTCAGCACACATACCTACAGAAGCAGTAAGCAATCGCTCGGCAGGAAACTCCTCGCCTTCGAGTTCTTGAAGACGATAAGTGAATGCTTCATGGTCTTTCGATGGTTCCGACGTAACGGCATCTACAAACTCCAGATACTTGTTAGGGTCAATCATACTTTAGATCTTGAAATGTTTTCTTTGCTGTAAATCGTTTTACGAGATCGACTTTCTCGCTTTCCTGCCCAGAATCTTGAAGATCTTCCTGTGCAGATTCCTCCACATCATACAACCTCATCTTCGCTCTGTCAATACCTACACAGAATCTTTTGTTCATTGTCGGATCATTGTACCTGTTCTTGAGTTGCTTGACCATAATCTGGTTCATACCCTCAAGTTCTTCCGTGCTAATAAGGGCAAACATAAGATCAGCAGTAGCAGGAAGACCAAAGGACTCACTAGTGTCAGTAAGATCAACATCAGTGCTACCATAACCTGAACGAGTGGTCTGTGTAGCAGAGACAATAGGAACTCCACACTGACAAGCAAAACCCCTAAGTTCTTCTGCGATAGATTTAACATAGGTGTACGAGTTGACAACGCTACTCTTATATCTTTCGGACGCACAAATATTAAGGTAATCCACAAAGATAATATCGGGTTTGATAGACCGCTTGAGAGCAAGATCACTAACAAGAGATTTAAAATGTCCAACATGTGCAGATGCTGTTGGGTATTCTTTAATTATAAGTTTGCCCTGAGTCTTCTTAGCAAGAGTTGCAATCTTCTTATCGAACATTGCCTTAGGAAGTTCTGCTAGTTTTTGGATCGGGACGTTGAGTAGATTCGCATCAATGCGTTCAGCGATCTTCTCTTCTGCCATTTCCAGTGTGATATAAAGGACGTTCTTGCCTTGAAGGAGTGCTGCAGCGGCGCAGTGACACATAAACAAAGACTTGCCCACGCCAGTGCCAGCGAGTGCGATGTTAAGACTTTTGTTAGAAAGACCGCCCTTCGTAATCTTATTAAAGAACGAAAGATCGAAGGGGATTTTGTCTTCTTTTCTGTGGTAGAACTCATAGCGTTCTTCTGCGTTTGAAACGTAATCGTGACCTACATTTTGATCAAACGTAACCCCAAGAGCTTCCGAAAGGATTTGAGGAATAGCGCCTTTATCCCTCTTGGTATCCTGTCCGTCAGCAATCTTGACAGATTCCATAAGAGATAGGTAGATCGCACGCTCTTGACACCACTTTTCTGTAGTATCAACGAGCCAATCGTGGTCTGTGGGATCATCGGAAACGACATTCAAAACTCCAATAATATCTTTGAAATGATCCTCGGTGAGATCAATTCGTTCTTGGCATTCTATACCAATTGCGTTCAGACTGGGTAGTGCATCATACTGACTCACATACTCATGAATTTCGAGAAAGATAACCTTATGAGATCGATCAGTAAAATAATCAACCTTCAAGAAAGGCAATACCTTCCTCACATACTTCTCATTATAGAGAAGATTACTGAGGATTGTGACTTCAAGATTCATAGGTAGTGCAAATACGATCCGATAATGTACTTCTCGTTTGACACAGGAGGAAGTCCTGCGTGTCTAAACATCCAAAGAGGTGGGAATATCAAGAGTTTACCACACCTGGGTGTGATTTTCAAGTCAAGTTTAGGGAAATATGTCTCACCACCTTCCGATACATCATTTAAGTATATGAACATAGCCAACATTCTACGAGAAGTTGGGTGATCCTGAACATCAACATGATCTTTAAACTGATCATGCCCATCATTTACATATCGTTTCATACGAAATTCTTCATATGAAGAATTGAATGGAAAATCAGGACCACAATCAAGTGAAGTGACATACTGTTCAATGTATTCATCAAAGACATTCATAATAGTGTCATGATGTTTCACCCATAGAATGTCATTTTCTTTATATGGTCTGGATATGTTTAAGTGCGTGAAGGCAGGTCGCTGCTCTCGATCAATATACTCGCTGTTGGATTTAGAAAATGCTTCGATGATAGATTTACATACATCTGGAGCAAGAACGTTATCATATGTTCTAACATAAGACTCAAGTTCCATAACGAAATTCCTTTGCTGCAGCTTCGTCAAGTTGTTCCATCACTTCGGGGGTGAAATACTTCTGCGGATCAGAGAGGATAGACTTAGGATAAACAGTAGATTCACCAACGACGATGCGATTCCCACGCTTGGTGAAGACTCCGTATTTCTCACCCAGTTCCAGTAGTCCGTAATACCTGTCAAGTCCACGATCGTAATAAAGACGTGTTTCAACTTGTGAGTTCTCCTTTGTTAATCGAGATTTCTGTGCTTTGCATTTGATAATATTACCAACAATCTCCGTACCATCCTTTTCCTTCTTCTTTGATAGATATATAATTGTCGATGAAGCGTATTTGAGTCCACTTCCTCCTCCCATTTCTTTTGTGGGAATATAACTTCCGATTACATCATATGTATGATTGGTAACAAGCATTGGAACGTTTGCCTTACCCAATTTGAGCGTTAGCACACGGAAGGCACCCTTGATCAACTGACTCTTAGTCATGTCACGAACCTGCTTATCCGCTGCAACGTCTGCAATCTCCTTCTCAGTGGAGAGCATACCCAGAGAGTCCAAAACAAACATCAGAGGTTTGCGGTCAGCAGCATCCTGCTCCATATACTTGTCAAGGATACGGCAAGACTGAGTTCGGAACTGTTCAATGGTTGCAACTGGCACGATCATCATACGAGAAGAATCAATACCACGATCCTCAATCATCTGCTTTGAGATAGCAGACTCAGACTCAAAATAAATTACCCCAGCGTCGGGATTGCTGTCAAGAAAATGCTGGACAATCCCAAGGCAAAAGAAAGTCTTGCCAGTAGAAGACTCACCAGCGATAGCAGTGATCTTGTTTGAGGGGACTCCACCGTAGATTGAACCGCTAACCAAAGCATTGAAAATGTAACTACCAGTGTCAATGAAATCAGAAGTGTCTCCTGCTGCGACACCATCGCTGACAAGTCCTGCATACTCATTACCAATCTCCTTTGCTACATCCTGTAAAAAATTCACTCTTTAACCTCCAATAATGTTGTGATGTAATTAGAACGTTTCATGGCACGTTCAAACCATTCTGCTTCTTTATGATCTTCAAAAACTTTTTCTTCTCTAGGAGAGAATCCAAAAGCATTTTGATATGTGACTACAAATCGTGTTCTGTTCATCCAAATAAAAACTCCAGTGATGCTACTTTTTCGGGTTGCCACCCCATAACGTCCATGATTACTTTAATAGGATCTAGAAACGACTTTGAGAATTGTAGATCATAGTCTACCTGTTTGTCAAGACCGAACTCCTTCGGGAATGTGCCCAGATAACTGATCACATTCTCCCCAATTTTATTGGGTGTTTTCAAGTACACAAACTTAATCTTCTCACCGTCCTGAATAAGAGGATACTTATGAGTAAGTTTGTTCTTCTTGTTATGGAAGTTGTAAAGCAATGCTCCTCTAACGTGAATAGGTGTGCCCTTGCTATAGATTGTCGCTGGATGCGACCATTTATTTATTCCATTGCAACCGCGTGGGAAAGAAATATCTTCGATTGGCAATGACGAAAACTCATCCTTAAAATCAGCGATGAACTTCTGTGCCGCTTTCTCATCTTTGTTCATGATCACTTTCATGCAATCTCTAATTGCAGTGCGACAAGCAGCAGGAGTAGAAGACTTAACTGCCTCAAGACCCATGATCTTGAGTTTGGGTTTCTCATAACGAACACCCTCGCTGTCCCAGACGTTGAGGATATATCGCTTCTTAGCAGTCCAGATGCCCTTGTTAGCGATGTTCTCTCGCTTCATGAACATCTTCTGTTCATAGGCACCAACATAGTCTGCTAGTTCTTTGTAGGACTTGTCGATGAATGGTTCGATTCTTTCTTTGCAAGCAGAGTCAAGGAATCCAACAATCCTCTCTGGAGGAACATCTTGTGAAGGAAATACAGAACGGACAAGTAAATCAAGACAGATGTAGATGCTATCAGTATCAGAGGCAATAACATAATCGTGATCCTCGGTTTTAAGTAACTTGTTTAAGTAACTATTTACCTTTCCCTCAATCCATCTAATCGAGACTTGACCCGAGAGGGTAATTGCCTCAGCATTTGCCAGATTGTAGTATCGGAAATATTGGTTTCCGATGGCACCATAGGCAGAGTTGAGTTGGATTTTTCTTGCCATTTGGATGTTGTTGAACTTGGACACATCCTTTTGTAATGATGCGGTCTCTGCAGGTGTGGTGGCATGTTCAAGATTTTGCTTAGCGGCAAGCATCCTCTTTTTGTAAATGGTTCGTTCATCGTAAATCTTCTGCATCATTTCTGGAAGGAAACCATGGATGTCCTTACGATACTGAGCACCGTTAGCACATACACAATATTCCCCATCAATATCTAGCGTTTCCTCAAGGATTCGATCAACCGTTGCTGAGGGATGTCTCGCATCAATGAGTGTCTCTGGCGAGATATTGTACTGCATGATAAGATGAGGATAAAGGCTATTGAGGTCAAAAGAGACAACCCAATCATACTTTCCAGGAATCGGTTCCTTGACATATGCTCCTGCGTATTTCTCATCCTTCTTAGCACCTTTACGGGGGGGAACTACAACTTTTCTATCTGTGAGATAGTTATAGATCATGGTGTCCCACATGCGGACCTGACTATACACATCTTCAAAGTTGACCTTGGCATCGTAACTCATCGTGATGGCAAGTTCAAGCAACTTCATCTTATCTTCCAATCGGTCAATCAGTTCAACGTCTTGGATGTTGTATTCCATAAACTTCTGCCAATCAGAGGTATAGAAGTCTTTGAAGTTTTCGTATTCAGAGTGATCAACTTTTCGCTGCCCAAGTTCGATGAAAGCGATATGGTCAAGTCGGTAAGACTCTTGACTTGAGTACGTAAACTTTCGATATAGATCCAGATAGTCAAGAATATTGACACCAGAGATATCGTAAGCATAATTTTTACGACCTTGGACATAGACCTCCCTTTCGTTTGCTCGGTTCCAGGGAGATAGACTCTTCATCCATTTCTCCCCAAGTACACGATTAACCCTACGGGCGATGTATGGAACGTCATAAAGATTCACGTTCCAACCCGTAAGGATATCAGGTGTATTATGTGACCACCAGGTAATGAAGTCTTGCAGCATTTCATTTTCTGTCCAGAAAATTTTATGCTTGACACCTTCAGGTGGTGTAAACTCTCTCATTGCCCAGCAATAATATTGCTTGGACACCATGTCTTTAACAGTGATCGACAGCATTTCTTCTGCTGCCGCTTCTACATCAGGGAATCCATTCTCACACTGGACCTCAATATCCAGTGCATAGATTTTCATCTGAGGGATTGAATATTGAACTTCACCAGGAAACTCACGTCGGATGTATTGATATACAAAACGTTCATATCCATGAACTTCAAATCCTTGCACACCCTCATACTTTTTGATGAAGTCCCGTGCTTCTCTTGCTACACCAAACTGAATGGGAGACACATATCGCCCATCCAGTGTTTGAAACTCTTCCTTCTTATTAGACAAGACATACAGAGTAGGAGAGAACTGTGTGCGAAACTGAACTGGTTCGCCGTTCTCGTATCCCCGATAAAGGATAGTATCTCCTGCCAGTTGAATGTTTGTATAGAAGGAACTCATGCGTTCTTGTATGTTTCCAAGACTTTAGGACTCGGATCCAGTATAGTCAGAATCATGTCAGAAGTCAAGAACATGTCACGTTGTTCTGTGAAGCGAGGAAATGGCACCAGGGTGTCATCTTCCGTCACTTGCATACAGTTTTCAATCAAACAACTTGGTTCTTCATCCAGTTGAGTAACTTTACCAATCAGATACTCATTCCTTGTTTTCAACAGGATCAATTTCACCTGTGACTCGTCCATGGGTTGCCTCCACTAATTCATTGTACTTGTTAATTACTTCGGGCAGAGGGTCATATGCGGTGACAACCTCATCTGCTCGAACGATAACGTGCTGCTTTGCTGCAAGAGGAACCCAGGGTTCCATCATCAGAATAGGTTCTGCTTCCTCTTGAATTGGACTGTCGCCCTCAATCAGAAACTCACGTTGATTTGCACTTTCCAGATAAACCGAATATGGTTTACTGAATTGAAAACCTACAACACTTTGCTGTTCATCTTTGGTTACAACTTCGTGTAAGTCGCAGATGATGTCTTCACCGCCTTTTGTTCTTACGATTTTTACGCTCATTGGATCTCCTTGAAATTTCAAATGCTGCTTCTTTAAATAATTCCTTCAGAACTTTCATGTCTGAAGTTTCTTTTTGTTCAGCAATAGGACGAACATACCTCATTATATCATCAAGATAATTTTGCGGCAAGTCTAGTGTTAGGAGATCTGATTCTCCATCATAGTTATTCGGTTTTAGGTTTAGATAAATGTTCATACTAACCTCAAATAAAAAGAGACCCTGAGGGTCTCTTCAATTATGTATTATGTATACATTTACCAATCATCATCACTAAATTTCAAATTCTCTTGATGTTCTGCATTTTGTTTGCAATAGTTATGAACATCCATTTCCATCTTTCGGTGAGCATCGGTATGAACACCTTCAATAACAATAAGAATCCCAAGTAGAATCATTGGGAATATCCATAGTTGCGAAGAGCAACAGGCAATACACCACTTCTTCCACTTGGGATCACATTCTTTCATTAGAATTTGAAGATAGAGATAGAGTTCTTTGCGTCCTTCTCGTTAGAAGTAATGAAGAGACCTTCATCTTCTAGAGCGAGAAGACCCTCAGGTGCCTTACCCGTAGGGAGGATCTGGAGGAGTTTAGGAGCAGACAGGTCATTGATGTCATAAACACCAACAGCGTTTGCTCTCTCAGCACCTACGAACAGCATACGAGTGCCACCGTAAGTTCCAACCGTGACGGATTCAGGTTCAACACCTTTCTTCTCAGCACGCTTGTCGTTCCAGTAACCTGCCTTGGCGAGAGTATTCTCAAAGGTGTTACCTGAGTCATACACAATACTACCATCCTTATGGAAGATTGTAAACCCTCTGGATCCACCACGCTTGTGCTCACCACGACGCTTCAGTTTATAGTCACCTTCATTAGCAGTAGCAAAGTGATCGTTGTCGATCCAAGCAACAGCATCAGGCTCACGACGTACACCCTGACGAGAACCAACAGGCATATAATAACCGTCTTTGGTGTCGTCAATATCATACAAGTCTACCTTGCCAGCATCGAAATCGGAGATGACATTACCACTGGAATCAAGAACAACCATATGGTTGTTCTCTTGAAGAGTAACAACAATTTCACCTTTGTCATTGATGTCAACAAACTCAGGTTCAGGATCGCTAGGAGCAATGCCAGCGAGACCACGAACATCTGCATAAGTTACTTCACCCCCAGGAGTTACAATAGCGACGTTACCTGCAGGATACTGAGGAATCAGTCCATCGTTGAGGTCTTCGTCTCGTTCATTTTCAATAGCAATAGCAGCAAACTTGCCATCGGGACTAATAGACACAGCATCTGGTTGACCAGCAAGAGCAATCTCCTTTACTACTTTATAATCCCACATATCAATCACTACCACCTTGCCCGATGGATTCGTGTAGGATGATGAGGTGTTAACAGCCGCAACCGCATATCCGTCATGGATCGCCACACTGGTTGGTTCACCGCCGACATCCACAGCAGTGATAGCGGAAGGGTTAGAAGGGTCAGAAATGCTAACGAAGTCAACACTTCCTTTATCCGAATTGGTGTATGCGAGGACTTGTCCATCAGATGCAATAATCTCAGCGGCAGAATCATCACCGACGCCATACTGACCAACCTGCTCAAAAGCAGGTCCAGCGATAGCATTAGAAAGGGCGGTGATATCCGCCCCAACCAATGCTCCACCGACTGCAACTGGCAGTGCTACCAGTTTGAGGAGCTCGATGATCATATCAAAGACCCTCCACAGCAGCAAGGGACTTCTGTCGAAGAGACTCGGGGAGAGGTACA
>CENG01050007.1_pt1 | contig 12561 bp, 14 predicted proteins | sample 530131 | NCBI WGS metagenome assembly CENG01 (sample SAMEA2591057, study PRJEB7988) | marine metagenome | biome: marine biome (ENVO:00000447); feature: surface water (ENVO:00002042) layer; material: saline water (ENVO:00002010), including plankton (ENVO:xxxxxxxx) | depth 5 m
AGTCACCTTTTCTCCGAATCCCATGACTGGACCATCGATACCATCATCTCCAACGATTGCTGTTGTCCATCGATCCATGCTGGATGTAAGCATACGGCTCGCTCCATCTTCCGCAGTCCAAAGAAGGTGGCCACGGTCGTGGGGGAGTAATGTGCGTTCGCCCATGGATACTGCTAGAACTATGAGGACTTCAAGCAAACTGTTGACGCGTAGGTATTGATGAAGGCGAGGACTTAGGGCGAGTATGGCCAGAGTCCTTGTTGTCGGTGCAGGACTATCTGGACTTTCTGTTGCGATGGAAGCATCTGTTCGCGGTCACCACGTCGTTGTTCTCGAAAAGAGGTCGAGTATTGGTGGCCGAGCATCGAGCGAACTGAGAGATGGTTTTCCAATTGCATATGGCCCTCACTTTTTGTTGAAAAAGGGGCCTCTACACCAACTTGTTCGGAAAGTAAGCAAAGTCAAACCATCGGTCCTTCCTTTGCGGCCCCATCGTATTGAATTACTCGGCCATGGTATGATGCAACCTCGAAAACCAATGATGGATGCCGTCCTCTATCGTAGGGCCTCAAAATCCTACGATCGAGACCATCCCTCGATTCAAGCCAGTGAGGATATTGCATCATGGGGATTGGGCAATGAAGAACGAAGTCGTGCGTTATTGAACAATAATCTCTTGGCTCTCAAGGAAGGTTGGTCTGGACTGGTCGGCCGGCTCGCCGTTACACTTGACGAAGTTGGCATCCCAATCGAAACAGGTACGAATGTTGTCAAGGTTGAGAAGCACAAGGTCCACTTGTCGAATGGACGTCATGTTGAGGCCGATGTTGTCATCCTCGCCTGCGGTTATGGGCAAAGCAAAAAATTGATTCCAGAATTACCGGAGATTCAATTCCGAACTGCTTCAACGATCGATGTTGCACTTGACGCGATGCCGTTGGGTGAGCGCCATGGAATTCTGGATACAAAACATTCGATGGCAATCTTCGACATGAAACAAATTCACCCAGGTATTGCGCCTTCTGGAGCCCTCCTTTCCGCAGTTCATTACGGCGAAGGTAAGGGAGAAGACCGGCTTTCTCAACTATGTGCATTTATGGACGAACGAGCCCCTGGATGGAAGGCCCACATCATTCATGAACGCCAGCAAAAGAATGTGAAAATCGCCCCATTGACAGGCCGTGTAGACTTCGGATTCGCACGGAAAAGCGGTATTCTTCTCACTGGTGCTTGGGTTGAGAGCGAACACATTCTTTCTGATGGAGCTGTTGCAGCATCTCGTCTTGCTGCGGAACACATCAGCAAGATGCCACTTCAACAATGAAGAACCCTATCGAAGTACGAGAGTCATGCGCATCGTTACATGGAACGTCAACGGCCTTCGTGCTGCTATCCGCAAGGGTATTGACAATTGGTTTGAAGACGTTGATGCAGAGATTTGGATGCTCCAAGAAACTCGAGTATTGGAGGAACAATTTCCGAAAGGCTGGGGGTGGCCAGCAACGCATCAGACCATTCTCCACCCCGCAGAAAAGAAGGGCTATTCAGGGGTTGCAACACTCTCAAGCGTTGACATGGACGAGTTGAGAAGAGGAATGGAGAGCACTCTCGATCCTACCGATTCAGAAGGGCGCGTGTTGGTGACAAAACACGGTATGTTGACATGCATCAATACATATCTTCCAAGTGGCTCAAACAAAGAGGAACGTCAACTGTTCAAAGAACAATGGATGGATGAATGGAAAGCATGGCTTCAACCATACCTTGAGAGCAAGGAACCGGTTCTTGTTGTCGGAGATCTCAACATCGCCCACACTGAAGATGACATTTGGAATCCCAAAGGGAACGCAAAATCCAGTGGTTTCCTTCCCCAAGAACGAGAATGGTTCACTGGGTTGCTTGCAGATGGATGGCACGATGTGTTTCGCGAACATGTTGGCGAGGGCGTGAAACTGTATTCGTGGTGGTCGAATCGAGGCCAAGCACGAGCAAAAGATCGAGGATGGAGAATTGATTACATGCTTGCAAATGAAGCGCTAATGCCATTCATACAATCGATTCGAATCGATAGGCAAGGGGGCATCGATATCTCCGATCATGCACCTGTAATACTGGAATTGGACGATGCTGTTACATCCTGAATCCTTCGACGACATACATGCATCCAGAAAGAACAATTCCAAAGGTAATCATCGTCGTGATACGTGATTTCTTCCATTTTTGAAGCCAGCGCTTACCGAGATGAACCCCGGCAATTGCCGAGAATACTGAACCTGCAACAAGGGGAAGATATTCCACAAGGCCAGCACCGTCAGAGATGAGGTACACTGGAAGTCGGGAAAGATCAACAATGAGTGCGAGTAGTGCTGCTGTTGCAGCATAAGCGGTTTTGTCAGGTAAACGTCGCTGCAAGAACATCGCTCGTAATGCGCCCTGGTGCCCAGTTAAACCCCCCATGAATCCTGACCCAAAACCGCCCCAACGATCCTCAGCTTCAGGAAGACGGTATGTTGTCCAACGTTCCGTAATGGAGAGAATTGGTAAGACGATTAAGGCGAATCCAACAACGATTAACAGCGGTTTAGGATTGATGCTCGTACTCAGAAATGCACCGATTAAAGCACCGAGAATCATGGCCCATCCGTATCGCTTTACGGCTGTAAAATCGACATCATTCTTGAGCAGAACCAGTTTCCAACCATTGTGTGCTGCATGAATCACAGCGACTGTGGCAATGGCGAGATGAGGTTCCGGCAACAACACGAGCATGACCGGTGTCACCATTGTTGCGAGACCAAAGCCTGCTGGAACCGTTAACGCTGCAGCAAGGAGCGTTGCAAACATTGCAAACACAATGAGCAAAGCGTCCATGCCCAGATGGAACAGGACTCAATCATGAATTTATCCAAATAGATTGGATGAAACATGAGGTTATATTGTGAAGGATGAGGTTTCAACCATGGTCTGGGTTAGCATCGCATCCGGAAATGGTCCATTTTCATCCAAGATGAAGAACCCAGATGTACAATCGATTAAATCGTGGTGGTACCTGCCCTACGATCAACTCAACCTTGGGTTGCTACCTCAAGAAGAATCCATAGGAATCATCCTAATCGAAAGTGAGAAGCAAGCACGCCGCCGTCCGTATCACAAGCAAAAGTTGTGCTATATTCTCTCCAATATGCGACATTTTGCAATAGAAGCTCAGGAAAGAGGAATTCCTGTTTTGTATACTACCACAACCGAACAGTACGATGAACCACTATGGGATTTAGCAAAAAAAATCGGGCCGATCAACATGCTCCGGGCCGCTGAACGTGAGTTGAGAACAACTCTCAAACCCCTTATTGATGAAGGACATCTCATCGAACATGAACACACAGGTTGGTTAACGCCCCAGACGTGGTTCACAGAAACTGTAGGCACGGAACCTCCGTTTCGAATGGACCGATTCTATCGACGAGTCCGTAAGGAAAAGGGATGGTTAATGGAAGGAGACTCACCGGTTGGGGGGAAATTTAGCCATGATGCCGACAATCGCCAACCGTGGAAGGGGGAACATCAACCCCCTAATGCTCCAGAGTATGAAGTCGACGAACTTGACGAGGAAGTGATCAATCTCGTGAACCATCTCTTCCATGAACATCCGGGAATCGCCCGTCTTAACCACCTACCAACGAGCGGTCAAGACCATCTCAATGCGCTTGATTTCCTTTCCGAGATTCTTCTCTACTTCGGACCATACGAAGATGCCATGACAAAGGAAAGTCGCGGTCTCTTCCATTCACGGCTTGCTTCCTCAATAAACATTCATCGAATCTTACCACAGGAGGTCATTGATGTGGTCGTGAAAGCAAGGATTCCTCTCAATTCTCAAGAAGGATACCTTCGACAAATGATCTGGAGAGAGTATGTCCATCACGTGCATGAGGTAACGGATGGGTTCAACCGCCTCAACATCTCGTCAACTGTACCGACAAACCGTACTGCAGGATGGCCAATGGAACTGGCTTTAGACTCAACAAGCCATCCAAACCATCTCAAACAAACGAGGTCTTTACCGATGGCATATTGGGGTCAATCTTCAGGAATGGATTGCCTCGATTGGGCCGTTGAGAGCGTCATGGATGAAGCATGGACGCATCATATCCCCCGCCTCATGGTTCTAAGCAATCTTGCTCAATTGATGGATATTGAACCAAGGGAATTGACCGACTGGTTTCATGCTGCCTTTGTTGATGCATTTGATTGGGTTGTTGAACCCAATGTATTGGGGATGGGAACGTTCGCTCTTGGTGATGCGATGATGACCAAACCGTACGTTTCTGGCACGCCATACATCAAGAAAATGGGCGATTTCTGCAATTCATGTTCCTTTCATCCAACAAAAACGTGCCCCATCTCATCGATGTACTGGGCTTATTTTGAACGCCACAAAACCTCGTTCCAAGGAAATCACCGTTTGGCAATGACACTTCGCATGTTGGAAAAGCGCACTCCAGAGAAGAAGCTCCGAGATGCCGAAACGTTCCAATGGGTAATGAATACACTCGCTCAAGGAGTGTCACTTGACCCTCAGACGTCGCTTTGGCCTAAAACCTGACCAATTCACAAACCATTCATCGAGGACACGTTTGCAGGTCCTAGTTTCATATGCTCGTCGAAGATGAGGAATCATGGCAGAACCGAAGGATTTTGTTCTTCCCGCTGTTTTGGCCTTCCTTGGTCTTCTTGCTTTTTTTTCAGGGGGTTCAGACGTCCCTGTTCTTGACGAGGTGCTGCCGTATGTCTGTGCAGCTCCGTTTATGATTCCAGCATGCATCATCTTCTCATCACGATTAGGCGAAGTAGAAAAAGTTGGGTTAAGTCTCTCTGAAGGCGTAATGACCACAGAACAATATCTCGAGTACAAACGTGCAGAGAGCATAACGGGTCAGCAATCAATTGGATACGCCATCATGATCGGCTCAGCCATTTCCGCTGGAGTAATTTTCGTCTTTGGGCTCGCCAGTCTGTTTTTTATCGCTGCCCTTAGCCTTGGTTCTACGGGTAATACGTTTGAGAATACAGCCATGTTCTTTTGGGGATTGTTGAAGATATGCTTCTGGATATATGTGGGAAGCCATGTCGTGATTGCTCGACCTTGGCAGTATTTTGTAGACGGCGAAGAAGACGGGCCGATAGAGGGAAAGCGTACGCTTGAATGCCCTTCATGTGGCGCTGCTATCCGAGTGCCAATGTCCTACACTGGGCGGGCACGTTGCCCACCCTGCGGTGAAGAATTCAAGATCTGATCACTTTGGACCAATCATCTCTTCTGGTCGGACCCACTCATCGAATTGTTTGTTGGTCAACAAACCGAGGCCAATAGCGCTTTCTCGTAAAGTGAGACCATTCTCATGTGCATTCTTTGCAATCTTTGCGGCTTTATCGTAACCGATGTGATTGTTGAGTGCAGTGACGAGCATGAGTGAGTTTTCGAGATGATTCTGAATGTTCTCTTCGTTGGCTTCTAATCCATCGATGCAACGCTCTCCAAAGGCCACACAAGCATCACTGAGGATTCGAATGCTGTGCAGAAGGTTGTAGATCATCATCGGCTTGAACACGTTCAATTCGAAGTTGCCTTGACTTCCTCCGATGGTGATGGCAGTATGATTGCCCATCACTTGGCAGCAAACCATGGTCAAAGCCTCTGATTGAGTAGGATTGACCTTACCTGGCATGATAGAACTGCCCGGTTCGTTGGCAGGGAGTGATAGTTCACCAATACCGCAACGTGGTCCCGAGCCAAGCCAGCGCATGTCGTTGGCGATTTTCATCAGGCTCGCTGCAAGTGTGTTGAGTGCACCACTCGCTGCCACAACAGCATCATGTGCCGCCAGTTGAGCAAATTTGTTTTCAGCACTGACGAACGGAAGTTCCGTACGGTTAGCTATTTTCTTCGCTACCATTTTAGCAAATTCTGGGTGTGTATTCAACCCTGTTCCAACCGCAGTTCCTCCAAGGGCAAGTTCGAACAAATCTTTCTGGGCGAATTCAATGCGGCGAAGATCAGCCTCCAGCATGTGGACATAACCGCTGAATTCCTGGCCAAGCGTCAACGGTGTAGCATCCATCAGATGCGTCCGCCCAATCTTGACGATTCCACTGAACTCTTTTTGCTTCGAGTGGAGTCTCTGCTTCAAACTTCGGACCGATTTGAGCAAGCTGTATTCAATTTCTTCAGCAGCGGCAATGTGCATTGCAGTCGGAAACGTATCGTTGGACGATTGTCCTTTGTTGACGTGATCGTTCGGATGAACTGGCGACTTGCTTCCAAGGACGCCTCCGGCCATTTGTATCGCCCGGTTGGCAATCACTTCGTTGGTGTTCATGTTGGTCTGAGTACCCGATCCCGTTTGCCAAATGCGTAGTGGAAAATGATCATCCAAATCACCGTTCATGACTTCTTCGCCAGCGTCAACGATCCAATTTGCTATTTCTCGGTCGAGAACACCAAGGTCTCGATTCGTACGTGCAGCAGCAACTTTGAGAATTCCAAATGCGCGAATTAAGGGCCGAGGCATGACATCATCTCCAATGTCAAAATTGACCAACGAACGAGCCGTTTGGCAACCGTAGAATTTGTCACCAGGAACCTTCATCTCACCCATAGTATCAGTTTCTATGCGGTATTCATCATTGGATTCTGTTGAACGTGGAATTGGTTCTCTGTAAATCTGGTCGTATGTCCCCTTGGTTTGCAGTCTGTTTCGAATGGCCTGAACAATCCAAGCACTGCGTCCTTTCTTCCCTAGACCAGTCCATCTGTCAAGTTCTTGTGCGACATCTTCCGGTATGCTAACAGAGACAATGCGGCGGTCTCCAACGTTGTGTTTTCCCATAATTAATAATCCAAAACGGCCGTTATTAAATCAATGCACAGGGAATTCTTGGGCAAGAATTGAACTGATAAACCTCCTCCTCTTAGCAGGAATATGGAAGAGCAGTCAAACAGTATGCCAAATCTAACAACCATGTATGGTCTATTTCTCACAATCTGGGGGTTGATTGTTACAACAATTTCAGAATCTCAGTCCCTTACTTCGTTCGCTCCTGCCTTGTTCGGGCTTCCGCTTTTGGTTGCAGGAGAGCAAGCCAAATTACCTGATGCAAGTAGAAAATTATGGATGCACATCGCTGTGACGTTTGGCCTTCTTGCAGCACTCGGAGGCACCCGATTCTTCATGGTCATGTCCGATGGATTGAACTACGCCTCATCATCAATGTTGATGATGTTCGTTACAGGATCTGCTTACACTGCATTGTGCGTGCGCTCGTTTATTGAAGCACGAAAAGCCAGAGAAGCGGAAACTGAGGCTTGATTAGAACTTACGTCGGCCTTTTACGGTCGGTGCAGAAGTGTTGGTGACATCAAAGTCGTTTTCATCTTCCTCGACTTTTACCGATACATCGATTTGAACATCTTTGGATGAACCCTGCTTTGCTTCCATCTTGTCGATGGTTTTCATCAACATAGCAAACTCCAACTCAAGGTCTTCGAGTGCGTCACTCAGCTTCTCGATTTGTCCTGCGAGACGCTGAGCGATTTTGCGAGCCTTTGACAAGGTTCGGTCATTTCCCATGGTGTGGCGTCTTGATGCTTGATTATGAATCCATCGAATCCAAATCAACATCGTTTGGGCCGATGCCAATGGTGATGGTACCGTCACTCCAAACCCCTCGGTACATGAGCATGGTTTGGAATGGGGTGGCCACGTTTCCATCCGAAGTGACAGCAATAACCCCTCCACGACCCCCTATTGGTTCAACGGCATCCAGAACATCTTGACATGCCTCTTGCAAGGTCAACCCGGTTTCATATTTGCTTGCAAGGCGATGAGCGGCGCATATGCGAATGAATGCCTCGCCAACACCTGTGCATGAAACAGCGATGTTGGTGTCTGCCCATGTTCCTGCTCCGATGATCGGAGTATCTCCGATTCGTCCCTTGGGTTTGCCTGTCATACCACCTGTCGAGGTGGCTGCTGCAACGCTTCCATGCACATCAAGGGCAACAGCACCGACGGTTCCCATCCCTTCCATATCATGGTCGAGCACTGAATCGTCTTCATCGGTTGCTCCTGGACGGGCATTTTTCTCCTTCCATAGGTTCCACTGCTTTTTTCGAAGTTCAGTGATGAGCCAAGTTGGCTCAACCTGTTCAACACCTTGTTCAATTGCAAATTCGTCAGCAGCCTCGCTGTTGAGCATCACTGGCCAACCCTGTTTGAGAATGCAGTGCGCAGCCCGTATTGGATGGCGAATTCGTCGCACATTAACCACTGAACCTGCTGCTCCATCGAGACCATTCATGATGGAAGCATCCATTGTTACGCTTCCATCTTCATCGAGCACTGAACCAATTCCAGCATTGAACAACGGCTCATTTTCCATTAATTCAACGGCTTGTGTTACTGCTTCCAATGCATCGATTGAACCCGATTGAAGTGCTTCTCCAATCGATTGGAGAACGTTCTGCATACAACGAATACGTTCGGGATCGAGCGAGGTTAAACCTCGCCACTCACCATCACCACCAGCCCCACCATGAATGGCGAGAATCGTCATTGCGTTCACTCAACAACAGAACAGCGAACGATTTGTTGTGGCGTTGTGGGCCGGTCACCAGGCATCTTCTGGCATCGCTCAATTGCCTTTACAACATCCATGCCTTCGGAAACTTGCCCGAATACTGCGTGGTTTCCGTTGAGCCAAGGTGTGGCGACGGTGGTAAGGAAGAACTGGGAGCCACCAGTGTTTCGTCCAGCGTTTGCCATTGAGAGAACACCAGGCTTGTCGTGCTTGAGTGCAAGCGCTGAAGGCTCACAAGGAATCTTCCATCCCGGGCCACCGGTTCCTGCTCGACGAGACATAGGATCCTTTGAGTGTGGGCAACCGCCTTGAATCATGAAGTCTTCAATCACTCGATGGAAGTGGAGTCCGTCATAGTATCCTTCGCTGACAAGTTTGACGAAATTTGCCACAGTGTCTGGGGCGCTTCCGTGAAAGAGTTCGATGGTGATGTTTCCTGCTGATGTCTCCATGAGTACGTGCATGCTTCTACCATCAGGGGGCACTTCAAGAGCATTTGCTTGTGGAGGACTCAAAATTTTACAGAATATTATGATTGAATGTACCGTTACTGAAACCACACGTTCATGAACGATTTGCACTAGGCAGCGATATGACCGAATTGCTTGACATTGAAATCGAAACCATCGATGGTGACAAAACAACTCTGCGACAACTTGGAGGAACGACCTACTTGATTGTCAACGTGGCAAGCGCATGTGGATTTACCCGCCAGTACGAGGGTATGCAAGCGTTGTACGAAGCAAAACAGTCTGAAGGATTGGTTGTTGTCGGTTTCCCATGCAACCAATTCGGCGCGCAAGAGCCAGGAACTCATGAAGAGATTGCCACTTTTTGTAAATCGAATTTCAACGTCACCTTTCCAATGATGTCAAAAATCGAAGTCAACGGAGACAACCGCCATCCTCTGTATGCTGAATTATGCAAAGTTCCTGATCATGAAGGAAAGGAAGCAATCAAGTGGAATTTTAACAAGTTCATCGTTCGCAACGACGGTTCCGTAGAACGTTTTTCTCATCGTACAGAACCATCTGAATTGCCCCTCTAATCGATAATTTCTGCGAAAATCTTCCCCGATATTGAAATGCAAAGCCATCCCCGTTGAGTGCATGGTCAAGCAACTTCCTTGTATTCCCACGGGATGCTCAGCATGTTGTCGTGAGACGACCATGCCAATTACGGAAGCAGAGGCGAAACGTTTGTCCCGTCGAACAGGAATGACTCTTGAAGCATTTACATGGGAGAATAACGGTGTGCTCACGTTACTGAACGATGAAAAAACCCGTGCCTGTGTGTTCCTGCTGACTGCGAGTGCTGATGTACATGCTGAAGGAATCTGTTCGGTCTATGAGGTGCGTCCCGAAGGTTGTCGGAAATATCCAATCGTTCTCAACTCGAACGACGATGCAATCTTGGATGAGGGCTGTCCCCATCGGGCAGACTTTCCAGCACCAAGTGAGTCTGACGCAATTGAACTGCTCAATCTTGAAGAGCGTTTGTTGCGAATATAAGCACGCGACCAAGACTGCCATGGACAGCAATGTACCATGCCTTTTGATAGGTCCAAGATGTAGAATCAAGAATTCCTTCAAGCTCCTGCCAAGAGTAGTGCTTGAGGGGGGGCCGGTCATCTCGTGAAAGTGCTCTCTCAATACAATCGGGCCTTGGCTCGGATGGAAGAATCAAGACAAGACCGCCTTGGGTGACATCCGCAGCGCTTAGGAGTGTTTTCTGAAGAAGGGTGCTATGATCCATCGAACCATGAGAATTTCTGCCGTAGGGTGGGTCGAGAACGGTACCGGAAAATGGGACTGGAAATCCCTCTGGAAGTGAGGCTCTGACGTCAGTAGCATCGCCCTGAACAAACGGGTCAACATTCGAACCCGCCCACTCTAAATTGCGGCGCGCACCTTGAATCATTTCCAAATCGAGATCGATCCCAATCGCAGTTCGCTCACTTAGTACTGCTTCAATCGTGAAGCCCCCGGTCCCTGTCATTGGGTCCAAACATGTTCCCTCTGAGAGGGGTCCACAAGCAAGGTTAACGGCAAGCCGTGCAAGTCGGGGTTCCAAACTGACCGGTTTGAAAAAAGGACGTTGGCTTGCCCGCCGTCCAGTGCTCGAATCACCCTTTGGTCCCCCGTTCATCAACCAACCATAGGTAACGGTTTGAGAATGTCCATCGAGCAGAACGCCAAAGATACGTTCAGGTTGTTCGAGATCGATAACCGCATTCATCCTGCTCAGAACTCCGCCAATATTTCCTGCAAGTGCAGTTCGGGAACAGTCGGAAATCCCCTCCCCATGTTTCCAAGCATGGACTGCACATGATGCATTATAATGCGAGTACATCTCAAGGTGATCCTTGATTTCATTCAACAATGATGCCTCATCGATCCACGGAGTGTTGACTCCATGTTGGAACGTTGCCTCAATCCCTGCTGCAATAGTGAATTCTCGCTCGTCCCCTTCGCAAGAGATGCGAGCGAGTCGAGGCGATGATAACTGTTCCACTCTCCCGGTAGGGAAGAGTGCAGACAGTTCCGCTTGAGCAAGCGCAGGATGCCAACCACGCAGCGAAATAATACACTCGCCCATAGACTTCCCTGTTGGTGCTTGTTCTTCACGGCACCGCATGCGAACCATGACATACTCTCGCCCTCAAGAGTTGGATATGGGCTGTAATCTTCGTGACCTCGCAACTGCTGAAGACATCAATCTTGCAGATTTGAAGGGGAAGAGAGTTGGTATCGATGCCTTTCTCACTGCATTTCAGTTTCTAACAACAATTCGTGATCGCTCACCAACAGGGGACGGAGGTCCATTGCGAGATTCGAAAGGCCGTGTTGTTGCTCATCTGATGGGAATACTCACACGAACGACGACCATGCTCTCCCTCGGCATTCAACCCGTATTCGTATTCGATGGCCCTTCTCCTGAATTGAAAGCGGATGAACTCGCAGCACGTCGAGCCCGACGATCGGAAGCGGAGGCCGCTCACAAGCAAGCCTTGGAAGATGGTGATTACCAAACGGCGCAAAAGATGGCTCAGAGAATTGTTCATTACAGCCCAGAAATGGTTGATGACACGAAACAAATGTTGGATTTGCTCGGGGTTCGATGGGTCGACGCAGCAGCTGAGGGGGAAGGTCAAGCAGCAGTCATGGCTGTCAAAGGGCAACTCGATGTTGTCGCAACACAAGACTGGGACGCTCTTCTGTACGGAAGCCCAATTCTCGTTCGAAATTTGATGAGTGATGGCAGCAAACGACACGGCCGAACCGTCCGCGCTCAGCAAATCAATCTCAAAGAGATGCTCACACAACACGACCTAACCCGAGAACAACTTGTCGATTTGGCCATTATGATCGGTACAGATTTCCATCCTGGATTGAAAGGAATAGGTCCAAAAACGGGTATCAAACTCATCAAATCACTCGGGACTATCGAAGCGATTTGTGATGAGAAAGGGAAAGAAGTACCACAACGTTTAGATGAAATCCGTGAAATTTTCTTGAATCATCCTTCGAATACGATTGATGACGAAGCACTCAAGCCTGGACAAGTTGACGTTAAGGGGCTCATTCAGTTCTTACAAGAAGAACGTGAATTCAGTCAACGGCGCATCGATGAAGCATTGACAAAGTTGCGTAAGGCAAATCTTGTTCGTGAGGGCGGCCAAACCTCATTATTTTCGTTCTGAGGTCATGCTGGGTCCAATCCAGGGAGCATCTCAAGGTCTGTAGTTTCGACATTAACTCCCATCGCAGCAAATGCTCTTGCCATACCTTCAGCCTGATGATTGGGCGTAAATCGTTGTAAAACACGTTCGCGTCCTGCCTTAGACCATGCCTCACGATTTGCTTGCAAACCTGCTTCTTCAACCGCCTCGACCCATTGATTGAGACCTTCCTCGGTATCTGG
>CENG01002139.1_pt1 | contig 12420 bp, 2 predicted proteins | sample 530131 | NCBI WGS metagenome assembly CENG01 (sample SAMEA2591057, study PRJEB7988) | marine metagenome | biome: marine biome (ENVO:00000447); feature: surface water (ENVO:00002042) layer; material: saline water (ENVO:00002010), including plankton (ENVO:xxxxxxxx) | depth 5 m
AACCTTGCGAATCTGTACGAACTGCATCGAGCCGATAGGATTCTCCTGAGACATAGATGTCCATCTCTGGCGTAATTTGTATCTCAACAATTGATGCATCAGCAGGAACGACACGAATGGTGCTGTTCCCCCAAACTGCTCCTGCTCGAACGGAAAGATTCCAGATACCAGGAGAGGATGCGTAATAATATCCTACAGGGGTGATGGTACCGTTCTCAACCTCCCAAACTTTGTTTCCAGCCGCAGTATTGTTCATCTTTTGACCGAACGAATCAACAAGATCAGGATAGAGTTGCAAGCCTTCTCCACTACGGAGAATTAAGTCATCTGGGAAGATGAATTCGTACGGATCTCCAGCGATTGCTTCCATTGTCACCTGTTGTTCCAATTGATCGTGTCGAGCAACAACTTCGTACAATCCGAGAGAGGGCGGAGTCCAGGTCGGTTGACCTTGCCCGATGTATACCCCATCAACGGTCCAAACGACACCTTGTCCTGAGCGTGGATTGTCATGGGAATCGATGAGGTTTGCTTGCAGGGTAAACGGGAATTTGGCTCGAGGTTGCGTTGATGTATTGATTTCAATCGATTGACCCCAGCCTGCTTCAACTGTGACAACAATTGTATCGTTGAATCCTGCATGATCCGCCCGAATCGTCACCTGACCGGTCGACCAAGGGAAGAAAAGGCCATTTTCTCCGATTGTTCCATTGCTGGCAGACCACGTAATTTCACCATCAACAACGTTGTTGAGGGCATCATAGAGAGTGGCCTCCATTTGGAGGACACCATCGGATGAAATCACGGTCGACTGTGTTGAAATCACGACCTGTGCAGGTGGGCCAGCAGCTGAAACAGGTAATGTAGCAACAACTGAAACAAGCAACAGCGTACAGAGCAAAACTGCTGTTCGTTGTTGCTTCATACTTTCACCTAATCCTGCCATTCAACCCAATCGCTTTGACCAGATTCACGGTAATACCAAGTTTCGTCTTCAGTCTGAGCCCATTCAGTTCCATCATCATCGACTCGGTGATCAATCATCCAGCTGGTGTCTTCCTTCTCTTCCTCTTCAACTGGAGGCGAGTCGGTAGGACCTGGTGCTGGACCTGATGGCCCTGTTCCAGGCGCTGGTCCAGAGGGACCACTTGCAGGAGCAGGTCCAGAGGGCCCACGAGATGGAGTTGGTTCATCTTCATCTTCATCATCATCGTAGTCATCATCCCAATCGTCATCATCTCGACCAGAACGAAGTGCCATAACAAGAAGAACAAGAATAACTGCGAAGATTAAACCGATGAGAACCGCTCCGATGTAATACAATGGGCCACCAGCTGCAAAGAAGCCTCCAAAGGTTCCAGTAACCTCAATTTCGTAGTCTTCACTCACTTGACCTGCCGAGACGGTGACTGTTTGTGGACCACTATCAAGCGTTGTAATCTTCCAAGTTCCTAGCCCAGTACTCTCAACTGTTGCACGTCCTGTTGCATCGACACGTGTACTGCTTGGAACAGGAATAGGGTTTGCAAAGCGGTCAAAGGCTTGTACAGTGACTTCAATCGATGCTTGCTGAACGACAGTTGTCGATGATAATTCTACTTCGATAAAGTCGACAATCATCTGTGGTGAAATTTTCAATTCAAAACTGTTTGATGCACTCGGGGTTGAATATTCCAAAGTGTGGTTACCCGCTGCTCCAGCCTGATAGACATAGGAACCGGAAGAACCTGGAATGATTCTGTCCGTGGATGAACCGTCTTCAATCCATTCCACATCTTGTGGGAAGGTATTGCCATCGCTATCCGTTCCAGTAATGCTGATGTCAATTGATTCTCCTGCATCCTCATCAAAGGTGTTGAGAACGTGGTCAAGAGATATTGCAATTCCGTGATTAACCGAGATATCAACTGAACGGCTGTAGTTGAATCCATCCGCATTCTCAATGTAAGCGAGGATACGGTAGTTACCGACAAGTGTTGCATCCCACTGATAGTTGTCCGCAATGAGAGAGGTACTGATGTCGGAAACGACACCCGTATCCATATCCTCAAACAACCATGTCAGGGCGTTCACGTCCAACGGATTCAAATCTCCGTCACTCAACGAAACCGAGAAATCGATCGATTCATCTGCACTGATGTTGTAAACCGTTCCAGTATCACCGTTGGATGAAATTGAGCTCATGGTAAAGACTTGGATGATACCCTCTGAGACCTCAACATTGACGATCTCGCTGAACAGTTGGCCATCGAATGTGTATTCAGCTCGAACGATGTATGCTGTTGTAGAGGAAAGTACTGGCATGAATTCCGTTTCATCGGATAGCGTATACAACAAGACAGATTGATCGTTCCAGTCAGGGTGGGCAACGGTCCAATTGACATCGATGGTCCAGCGGTTACCTTTCCCATCGCTTGCCTTGGCTTTGACAACAAGTGTCTCATCAGCAGTGATGCTGTAGGTCATACTGTCAACATCATCGGAGTCGATAATGAGAACCATATCGTCCATTACACCCTTGCTAACATTGATTGTGATGGATTCTGAAATTGTCTCATACTGTGCAGTAAGAACACGTCCACCTAGGCCGTTTGGAATCCATTGGATTGGGTGATCTGGAGTGATGTTGAGGGCGCCATCTGAAATGGATGTCCAATTTTCAAGCGGCAATACGACGGGTAGACGGTTCCCTTGAACGTCAATTCGTGTTGTGTTGAGGAAGACGAAATCGTCCGCTGTAATGTCCCACGAAGATGGAACGATTTCAAGCGAAGACATTTGTCCATGCCCGGTTTGAATATCAATTGAATCCGAGAGACCAATTGCTGAAGTGACTGACAATTGCCAGTTGCCAACCGTATCTGCAAAGTACATGCTTGTTGCTTCGTCATACAATCCATCGTTGACTGTGTAGGAAAGAGCACCTGCTTCGATCAATGGAATTGTATTACCGAACTGGTCGTACAGTGTAGTCGTGATTTCGCATTCAGTTCCCGCAGGTATGACTCCGCTACATCCTGCCATTTCGATGCTAGTCGGAGCGCCTAATTCGACGAGAATGTTGACGATGATTGAGGTCGTTCCCCATGTGACTGTAACGGTTTGCCCTCCAACTGAATACGGTTGGAACACGTCACCAAAGGTGCCGCCCATGGTACCGTTGCTTGGTGTAAATGTGATGCTCTCACCGGATACTGTGTTACCGTGTTGATCGACCACATCCGCAGTCAATTCAAGGGTTTCATCTGCGGTAATTGTTGCAGTCAAAGGTGTGACAACTAAGTCGACTGGAACACCCGGTGTCACCGTTATCGTCTCATCTTCACAGATGACCCCGAAACAGGCAGATACAGTGTGAGTACCAGCCGTTGTTGGAGTGAACAATCCAGTCGAGTCGATGCTGCCGTTGCTTGCAGACCAAACAACAGGCACACTTACTGTTAAGGAATTGTAATCAAACGTCGAAGCACTGAACTGTACGGTCGAGTCAGCGTCAATCGAAGTTGCTGTTGGAGAGATGACAATCGAATCAATGTCCGAATAGTTCATCACCAATGATGGGCGGTTCGAGACTGTCTCATCACTGTTGTCGCTGAAATCCAGTTCCATCCAACCCTGTGTTGGAGTTCCAATGATGACCCAACTGTGTACGCCATCGATGGAAAGCATTCTGTGGCCGAGGTTGAAGAGAATCCAGGCATCCGTTGCTTGTGAATTGCTGATGAAGACCGAATCGATTGGTGTTGCATCATAGTCAACTCCTGCCTGCATTCCTTGAGCACCCCAAGAAGCGCTACCTGTACCGTTCCATGTTGCAGTAGTCTCAGACCAACCAGTGGTGAGAACACGATGAACTGTGAGCGTGATGCCAGTAGCACCGCTGCCGAAGTTCAAGTCTTCAAGATACATGCTGTAAGTTACATCCTGGACGTTCATACTTGGGTTGAGTGGAATTTGACCAAAGTCAACGTCCACAAGCAAGCGGTACTCGTCTTGTGCAGCATCAACACCGATCATATTGGCATTTCCATCAAGATTGGTATCGCTCAAGCCACTGAAGATGGACACGTCTTGCACCTTCGTGTGAGCGAGTTCCTCAATTTCGTTACCTGTCTGGAATTGATACAACCAGATGTGACCGTTGTCATACGTGGTTTGAGGATCGCCAATTCCGACAACCCAACGAGATGAGGATGGTCCTGGAATCGACCCGTTAACGGCTTGAACCCACCATTCAAAGGTTGAACCTGGGGCAACATTGTTTGCAAATGTGAAGCTTGTACCGGTGATTTGGCTGGATGTTGCCGATTTGAACGTGTATTGTCCAGATTCGTTACGAATCGTAACAATGTAGCCTGTGGCGCCCGACACCGTGTTCCAAGTTAGAACAGGATTGTCCAACGTATCGAGGAGATTGTTTGTTGTATCGTAGAGCACAGCACCATCAAGAGGCGAGAGCAGTACAGGTTGTGCAGGCGGCACAACACCTGCGACATTGTCAACATAGTCAATTCGGAGCGTTGGACGTAAGGACTCAGTTGCGTATTCACCGGAAGCAAAGGTATGGAGACTGCTTCCTGAACCAACCGCCTTCAGTTGAATAGTCATGGTTTGGTTACCGTTGGCGATGTTGGATTGAGCAAGCGAAGTAATATCCCACTCAAGCCATCCCGATGGTGGTGTTACGGAAAGTGTAGAACGCGTAATTTCTGTAGCACTGCATGTTGGTGGTTGAAGCGCTGTGACACCAGATTCTGTGAACGTCGTACAAGCATGAGCACTCACAGTAAGCGGAGAGACACCTGCAACCTGTGTGCGATACAATTGGAGCATCGTTGATGTAGGCGTCATTGCGCTTGGCCAAGGCATTTGAGAGAGATCAAATTCGATGAAGATCTCATGGTCACCCGATGAACTTGTACCCAAGTCGAGCGTCGTACTACCGCCATAGTTCGTGTTCAATGCAGAAGAAACTGTATGTGTATCAGGAGCAGCTGGCAGCAATCCCGTATCGGTGAAGATCGATCCGCTCGAGAGATTTACAGTATGGTTTCCTGCACCATCATCGTAGCCTTGATCGTCTGGAACTCGGTATGTGTTAACTTGCGACCATTCACCATGTCGGTAAAATTCATCTTGAACAATTTCCTGATAGGAAAACAAACGCCAATGAATCCATTCATCTCCTGGAGAAAGATTTGCAGTGGTCAGGGTTGAGTTTGCCGGATCCCAAGTAAGATTCCATTCTGTAAGTTCTGTACTGTTTTCTGTACTGGCGCAATTGAGGTCGTAGATCATTCGAGCATCTGTTGCGGAGCAGATGTAGAAGCCAGTTTCATTGGTTGACGGAGGCATCCATGAAAGGTTCAAATGGTCTGCACCAGATGGTCTTGGAGAAGAGTAATTCCAAGCAGTCGTTGCATCAACTGGCAAAAGTCCCGTTGGGCTTGAATCGACGTATGCATTGGTCATTCGATACGTGATGTTCAAAGAAGGACGTAGTGCTGCACTCGCTTCGTTGCTTGAATAAAAGTCGATCCGGCCGTCAACACTGCTGTAATTCTCTTCAGCTTGGACAAGGAAATCAAGCGTTGTCATACCGTTGGCAACTGCCTGCTGTAGCATGCCTGTAATGTCTCCGCGATGTGTTGCGTTCGATGAGTCAAGCAAACTGGCTCCGCCCCACGGGATATCCGTATCTGATGAATGGTATGCGCCAGGAGAATTCCACTGCGTTGAATTGGTTGCATTGTTCCAGTTTGCGTCACCATCAAAGGCGGTGTTGAGTACGGATGCACTCCACCACACTTCGCCGTAACTGGTCGACTTCGTGTTCAATGTGAAGAAGGCAGTCATGATTTCGTAACTTCCGTTGATTGGTAACTTTGTCAAATCAACAGAAATGATCGTTGAGGAACGTTGGGATGTCCCTGAATTGTATCCTGAACGACCAACACTGATTGTTCCTGAATTGTACAGGTTCGTATTGCGTGCAGCTGAATCGAGTGTTGTATCTGTAACAAATCCTGACGGTTCGTTGAGGTCTGGTAAGAAACCTCCTTCAGAGACATTGATGTAACCCCAGGTGCTGTTAATCTCGTTTCCAATGTCATGTGGGATATGGAAAACTGAACTCGTTGAGCGAGGACCAAGCATACTGTTATTGACAGGTTGGACAAACCAGCGAATGCTTTGGTTCGTTGAAAGATCGCTGGCCGGTTGGAACGAGAGATTCTGCAAATCGAACATTGCTGAATCGGTTCGAGAGTCGAAAATTGTGAATCCTTCCATGATATCTGTGTCATCGTTTTGGATGAAGACCTTCCAATCATCGATATTGGCAGCGTTAGTATGCGTCCACGTCATGACGGGGCGAGTAGATGGTTCTGGAACGTGGGTGCTCAAGTCCCAAGCAATATCTCCGTCGAGAGGTAGAGCATTGCTTGCTGCGACGGTAGGAATAGGCGATGAACCATCCGTCCATGTAAGATTGAGCCATGGATGCTGCGTCGACAAGCCGTCGGTGCTGGTGAACGTAATCAGAGCGTCCGATGAATCGCTTGTCATCAATGCAACGGAGAGATAGGAGTCTCCGTTGGCTAAAGCAGCCTGCACAAGTTCAGTAACGTCCCAATCCATCCAACCCGACGATGCTGATGTGCTAAGGTCGCTCAATGAACCAACGTCAGTTCCGATTGCACGGCCACCGTCTGCGCTCCAGTTGTTTGTACCATCGTAAGTTGAATTGTTGAGACCAGTTGTCCATGTTTGTAGAACTGGACGTGCAGCAACCTGGGCGTTCGAGTCTGACCCGGATTCAGCCCACATGTTCAATTCTGCATTTGTGACTCGAGCATTGCCTGGGGTTGGAATTTGATTCAATGGAATCTTGAGAAGAGCAGTTGCGTGATAACCACTTCCGAGTTCACCGACCTTGAGAGATGACGATGTTGAGTGGTTTTGTTGACCTTCAACTCCACCTTCTGCGACCCATGTATCGATGAAATGAGGGAGTTGAAGCTGTGGCATTGCCTCGTGGTGTCGTAATTCAACTGCTGCACTTGTGGATGAGAGATTCCAAGTCACAAGCGATGGGAGATTGAAATGGAAGGTCTGCGACCAATTTCCAAGTTGATTGGTTGAGGAAATTGCACGAACTCGCCAATACCATGTCTTACCATCATCGAGATCGGACAATGGTGTGAAGGTGTTGTTTGAAAGATCGAAACCGGAGTTTGACCACGATGTTTCAATGCTCATTTCGTTACTTTCGAAGGTGTCAGTCGTGTCCATTTGAACAGCATAGCCGCTAATTCCGACCGATGAAGAATGAGTCCAATTCATCATTGGGCGATGAATCGGTTCTGGGTTGACACCGTCAGCAATGCTCCAACTACCGTTAAGAGGCATGACTGGCACGGGTTCGATTGGAATTGCATTTGAACCTGGCACATAGACGAAGGTGAGTTCAGGACGTTTTGCATCGACCGCAGTACCAGGGTGGAAGAGGACGTCACGGATTTGACCTGTACCCGCTCCAACAACACCGAGAATGAAATCAGCAGAGTGGTTGTCTCGCATTGCATTCTGTACTGCAAGGGTAACGTTCCAGTTGACAGAGGAGCTTGAAGTAAATCCTGACCCAATGCTGACCGTGTCGAGCAGCGATGAGCGTTCGCTACCCTTTGCTCCAGCGTTGTTCCACGAGTTGACGCCATCGTAGGTTGCCCATGTGGCACCGCCTTCTGTCCAATCATTCTGGGTGTTTTCCCAAGCACCAACAACAGGTGTTCCACTTGGAGGAGTACTGAGATAGAACTCAAGATTTGCGGATTCCACAGCGTATCCAGTAGGTAGGAAAGTGGATGAAAGGTCACAGCCGAACAGAATCGTCGTCTCAGAAGGAATGGTGTTATACGATGCTTGTAATTCAGTTTCAGACCCATAGTTTGAATTTGGCATACCAGAGTCGATGTATGTGTCAGCACATTCAGGATGGAGCCCATCTGAACTAGCGTTGCCTTGCTTGAGACGGAATTCGTATCGATCTCCTCCAAGCCATGTCGAACTCATCGCGCTGATGAGGAACGTAGAATACGACCATTCTCCATGACGGCCGTCAGAGTCAACGTGCAACATGCGCCAGTTGTACATGTGTCCTGTTTCAAGACTATCAGCACCATCGAAGGTGACTTCCCCATCAGATGGAGCGAAGTCGTTGTCAACTCTGGTGTCAACACGAGTGACTTGGTCGTGGAACAATGAATCTGTTGAGAGTTCAAAGATCATATCGTAGGAAGAGGATGTCGAGGAGGACCATGTGAGCGTAGGCGTGGTGTTTCCAGTGAAGTTGTGACCGGTTTGATTCCATAATGTTTCACCGTCCCATGGAGAGACAAGCGAAGGAGCAACCGTGACTGGGTTTGACCAATCGTATTTGATGAAGAGACGAGGCTTGTCATTTTCAGAGGAAGCATCTGAGGAATGGAAGGTTACGGAATCAACACCGTTGTTTGCGGCGTATGCTCCGTTTTGCGAACGTGCAGCCATGGCAAAGTCAAGAGAATCTGGGCCTCCGTTGTCGAGATGATGTTGAAGGTAGCTGGTAACATCAAAGGCAAAATCATTGCTGGTTTGTGAACCCATGACGCCGGAATCAGTTGCGTAACTGAGATATTCTCGACCTCCATCATCCCAAAGTTGGTTGCTGGCGGGTCGACGCCATGTTATGTCCCCTTCACTCCAAACATCTGGATCGGTCATTTGGTGTAAAGCGAGTGTTGCTGAACCACTTGATGTTGAGCGAGTAAGATTGAGAGATGCATCAAGAATCGTTGCATTTGAGTGGAGACCTAATCGGTCGAAGTTGAATCGGAAGTATGACATCGCCTCACGGTTTGACGTCACCTGTGTCATCAACGTCGAGGAGGATCCGTGATTTGTGTTCTTGTTGTTTTCGTCAACATATGCATCCTCGATGAAATCGATTTCATCGGATAAATCGTTGATATCGACTGCAAGGGAAGCAGACCCATCGTCGTAAACAGTTACATCGTGCGTTGGCAAGAAGAAATAACCACTGGTCCATGAACTCAATGTTCCAGTCGAATCCATTGCTCGCATTCTGTAGTGCATATCCGTTCCGTTGCTAAATGCATCAGATGCAGGGATGTCGAGGGAACCAGTTGAACCTGAGAAGGTGAAGCTTGAGCTTTGCACATCAGAGTTGTACAACCAGTTGTAATTGTCTTGTTCGCTCTTAAATCCATCATCCAATGAGAGTTGAACTTCAACCAAGATACCTGAATACGCATTCCATGTCATGCTCGGCGTCAAATCAGCACTGAGGATGAAGTCGCTGGACATAAGAGGGGCGCCATCCTCAACAAAGTTGGGTGTGAGAAGACCACCAGAACCTGCTGTGTTTGTTGATGAGTCAATGCGAAGGCTTGGCCTATCCGCTACATCCAACGATTCGTTCATTGCACAATCGTACTGGGAATGATGCGCTGAAACGAGAATTTCCAATGCAGAGGCGCCTGATGCGACTGCACTCTGGGCTAGAGCAGTGACGTTCAATTGGACGTTCGAAGATCCTCCACTTGGGCCAAGAGGTGAGGTGAGGACTGGGGGCTCCCAATCGGATCGGTCGGAACCGTCATTTGCCCCAGGTTCACTCCATGACAAGACTCCGTCTCTCGAAATCCAGGTTGTGTTTTCATCCCATGAAACAACGGTTGCTGCAGGATAAACCGCTAAACCATTGGTTGTACCGCTGTTTGAACAAACCAAATCCAAGCGAGCAGAGTGAACTGTGTCAGTCGATGCATAATTCAGAGGGAAAGAGAAAAGCAGTCGAGAGTTGCTGGCTCCAGATATGCCGAGGAGGCCCGTACCTTCGCCTGCGTAGTTAACGTCCGGATTGTCGGAATCAATGTAGGTGTCCAACGATGGACTTACGGTTGAAATAACGTGCTGAACGGAAGGCTCCTCATCAAGTAGTTCCGGTGCAGGGAAAGCAGATGGAACAAATACGTCGGCAAGAAGGAACATTAAGATTAACGTCACTGCAGTGAATACATTTCGGTTTGTGGTACTGTTCGTCATGGCGCTCGTTCGACCTAAGGTGTGGAAGGTTATGACTGATTCGGCGAACGCCCCCCTTTGGGGGGCGGAAATACATCTCCAAAAAAAACAAACCGAATGTTGAAAGATGCTCGCCAATCTCTTGGACTTATGAGCGAACTTTGGGTCGAGAGACATCGCCCACAAAGCGTGGATGAGATTCGAGGTCAAGCCTCCGTAGTAAGCCGCTTATCGGTGTATGCTGAGCACAAAGAATTCCCACATCTACTCTTTGCCGGCCCCCCTGGGACCGGAAAAACAACCGCTGCAATGGCGCTCACGAAAGATGTCTTTGGCGAGCATTATCGTGACAATCTCTTGGAGATGAACGCTTCCGATGAACGTGGGCTTGACAAAATTCGCTCAAAGGTGAAACAATTTGCCCGCACTCAGCCGTATGGTGATGCAAAATTCAAGATCATTTTCCTAGACGAGTCCGATGCACTCACAAACGATGCGCAAGGTGCTCTTCGCCGAATTATGGAACAATATGCAGAGACATGCAGATTCATTCTCTCTTGCAATTATTCATCGAAGGTGATTGAACCCATTCAATCTCGTTGCGCTGTTTTTCGATTCAGACCACTCGCTGATTCCGATGTTCTCGATCAAGTCAAACATGTAGCAAAAGAGGAAAACGTGGAACTTGAGGACGATGCCGCAGAAGCATTGGCCAAGATCGCACAAGGTGATTTGCGGAGAGCAATCACCGCTCTCCAAGTTTCAGCTGCAATCAGCGATACGATTACCCGCTCCATCGTGTACGAGACTTCAGCGACTGCTCCGCCTGAAGCACTTCACCAATACATCATGGCGTGCAAAGACGATGGATTCCATGTCGCTCGCAGAAGGTTGCAGGAACTGTTGAACAAATACGGACTGGCGGGGACAGATTTTGTCGGTCAACTTCATCGAGAATTGTACAATGTTGATTTCATCTCAGAAATGGCAAAACTTGACCTCACAGAGGTCATGGCTGAAGTCGATTACCGTCTTGTCGAAGGCGGTGGTGAGAGGATACAGCTCGATGCCATGACCGCCAAGTTGGTGACGATGCTTCGAGCGTGAACGTTCACTTTCACTTTTCAAATCCTCTCAGCAACAATGAGGTGACTATGTGGCCGTTAGCGCAAACATGAACAAACAAATCGATGCCCTACTCGATGCTTTATCTTGGACACCGCTCGCCTCATTCATTCGGTCATATCGAATTCAACAATTGAACGATCGAACTGTTGAATTACGTATGTCTGCAAAGATCAATTTGGTATTTGACCGAATCCTGATGCGTCATTCGGACTTGTTGTCTTAGACCTTTGATTCACTCGTCACTATAAGATTCCAGCGGTACACTTGCTTGTTTTCCCATGGGTCACCTTGTTCGATAATTCGAACAACGATTTCGTGAGTTCCTTCCTCAAGGTCGGAGCCAAGATAGACTGAAAACGGTTGATCCAGATCGCCGTGAGGAGTTAGATTAGGTATTGAATTGTTGGATAAGGACGTACCATTTGCAATCCGCTCAGCGTTTGTAGTCCAGTAGGAAATATTGTCCTCACGAATCGTTTCATTCGCTTGATATTCTCTCGTCACTTCAACGACTGCCCCATCGGAATTGACGTTGTCCATCAATCCAAACAGCAGCCACGCCTCACCGGCAAGAATTGGAGAACCATCGGTGTACCAGGTCAATGTCGAACTCGAAGTAGCCATTGCATGAGGATAGGTGATGTCTTCGCCATCATCCGTGACAACCGTCCACTTGCTTGCAAGTTCTGGTGCGGCAATGTCCCCAAAAGGAGGGTTGACGAGCAAAAACGAAAGTGCGAGGAAGGTAAAAGTGTGCAAGAATGCAGATTTAAACCAAGTCCCTCCTCCATAATGTTCAACAAATCGTTCTGGCATAACGGTCCGATGAAGCGTTGGGATCAGGAAAATACAGGTTAGAGGAAGAATGTACAAAATTTTGGAGTTTTCTGGATCGGTGGAATCCATCAACACATATCGCATGAGGAGTGTGACGGTCAAGGAAAAGCCAAGAACAAGCCACATTGAAGCAGTGTCGGCCTTTTCTTTTTGGACGTGCTTGACGGGGTCAAACGCTTCGATACCGAGGTTCCGCCCAGTTCGACGTACCTTCTTTTCTTTGTCACCTCCCTGCGTGCGCTGGCGACGTTCACCTTGGGCCGCAGTCATCGCTGTCGAGAGGTCGACCATGACCTCCCGGATGAGTGAGAGTGAATGAAGGATGCGGTCGAATTCCCACGCATTGAACCCGCATTCTTCAAATGGGGG
>CENG01021211.1_pt1 | contig 12384 bp, 13 predicted proteins | sample 530131 | NCBI WGS metagenome assembly CENG01 (sample SAMEA2591057, study PRJEB7988) | marine metagenome | biome: marine biome (ENVO:00000447); feature: surface water (ENVO:00002042) layer; material: saline water (ENVO:00002010), including plankton (ENVO:xxxxxxxx) | depth 5 m
AGGATAAGCTCCCACAGATAATAAAAATGCACTTCCTGATATTCCAGGAAAAAGTAAAAATGCGCATGCAATAAAACCAAATATAAATAATTCTAGTAATTCAGGTTTTTGAAATGAGAATCCTGACAAATAAAATACACTTAATAAAAAACCAACTAAAATTGCCGAAAATAGATTTATATAAAAAAGGATTCCTTTTCTAACATTTTCTTGTAAATACGTTTTTATTACCAAATACAAGCCATATCCAATCATCAAAAAAGCAATAAAAATATTAAAGATATTACTGAAGTTTTCATATAAAAAATTAATCAAGGAAGAAAATGCAACAACACTTAATATCATTCCTAACATAAGTGGAGCTATTAAATGTATTTCCTTAAATTTATTTAAAAAAGTTAGTATTTTTTCGTAAACGCCAAACATCAAGGCAACAGTAGCACCAGATATGCCAGGTAATAATTCTGACAGGCCAATGAAAATGCCTGCGATAAAATATCTAATTTTTTCTTTCATACGTCATTTCCATCATCTGATTTGCCAGCAAGCATTGGAACGAAAGAGACTTCATCATGCAAGCTCTCTTCAACTTCATCATTTTCACATTTTTTTATGACATTAAGTTGTTGATCTGATCCTCCAACTGGTAATACCAATTTTGCATCTTTTTTCAAGATTGAAATTAAATCCCTTGGATATTCTCTTGGAGAAGCTGCACATAAAATCCCGTCATATCTAATAGAACTATCCCAATCTTGATACCCATCACCAAATTTAAAAAACACATTATTAATTTTTAATTTAGCCATATTATCTTGTGATTTGTGAACCAATGGTTTTATTCTTTCTATTGCATCAACTTTCTCACTAAAAAATGACAATATTGCTGATTGATAACCACATCCAGATCCTATCTCTAATACATTTTCAAAAATTTTGCCTCTTGAATTTGTATGTGCAATCAAAAGTTCGGTCATTTTTGCAACTATATAAGGTTGTGAAATAGTTTGCTTATAGCCAATTGTGAGTGACCTATTTTCATATGCTCTAGACCATAATGCTTCGTCTAAAAAAATATGTCTTGGCACCTGCGAAATTGCATCAAGTACTCTAAAATCTTTAATACCAAGATCTAAAAGTGCCTCTATCAGCTCTTCTCTTACTCTTCTGAATGTAAAACCAGAATTAGACATCAATTAGCTCAGATACATCATCGATAAAGTTTTCAGAATTCAGGCTGTAATCTAGCACTGAGAAAGATACATAACCATTTTTAACTGCTTCTGCATCAGTTACAAAAGAATCTTCTTTTAAAGGATCTCCTGAGAGATTATATCTATATCTATATAAATCAGGAGTTGTATTAGATTCTAATTTAATGGGTTTAGCAGGAATGTCTCTTTTTGAAATTCCAGTAGCTTGTATGCCTTTATACTCTTCTTCAGATATATCAGGAAAGTTAATGTTTATAACCTTACCTTTTAGGGTTTGTTTTGAGTTAAAAATCTTATTAATAATTTCACAAGATTTATTAGCAATATAATCAATATCTTTTGCATCATAAGATGCTACTGAAATTGCAATTGGTGGATATTTAAGGTTTCTACCACCAATTGCAGCTCCTACAGTTCCAGAATACAAGACATCGTTTCCAATATTCGCACCATGATTTATGCCTGAAACAACGATATCAAATTCAAAATCAACAATGCTCAATAAACCAAGATAAGAACAATCTGCAGGTGTGCCATCAACAGCATAAATTTTTTCGTCTATTTTTGTAACTTCGATTTCATTCAAATATGAGATAGCTGCACTCATACCACTGCAATTGTTTTTTGGAGCAATTATCCAAACCTCATGATTTTCAGAAAGTTTTTCATAAAGTGTTTTTATGTTTTTTGCGTCATATCCATCATCATTCGTTAATAGTATTTTCATTATTTATCTTTTAAATTTATAAGGCTTTGTACGGCAATAGCTTCATTGTTCCCTATGATTCCAATTTTTTCAGAGGTTGTGGCCTTTAAACCAATTCTGTCAATCGGTATTTTTAAAATTGAGGACAGACTTTTCAAAATATTTTCTCTATGTGGATTGATTTTTGGTTCCTCACAAATAATTGTTGCGTCAACATTATAGATTTCAAGATTTAAATTTTTTAATTCTTTTAGACAGAAGTTAATAATCTCTGAACTATCTAAATTTAAATTTATGTCATCTTGATCTGGAAAAAATTTTCCAATATCTCCGAGTCCTGATGCTCCCAATATAGAATCAGCAATTGAATGAAGTAATACATCTCCGTCTGAGTGAGCTATTATTTTGTAATCACAATTAATTTTATATCCGCCTAATATTATTCCAGAACCTTTGTCATATTTATGAAGATCAAATCCAATTCCAGATCTTGTTAAAAATTTATTTAAAATGTCTATGTCCTCATATTCAGTTATCTTTATGTTAGATCTTCTTCCTTTAACTTTAGATGTCTTTAAATTTAAATATTCAATTGCAAAAGACTCATCAGGACATTCGATATTTTCATCAATACATATATTCAAAGATTTTTTAAGTTCTTCAAACTTTGAAATTTGAGGTGTCTGAACAAGATGAAATTTATTTTTATTTTTTGTTTTATTTTTTTTAATTGAATCATATATCGGTGTATAAAAATAAGAACAACTCGATTTAGACTCTTTTATATCTTTCAGCAGGTTTGCAATATCATCTTCAATTACATTTGGACGAGCAGCATCATGAGTAATAACAAATTCATAGTTATCATCTTCATGCTGAAGTGCGTTGAAAATAGAGATTTGTCTTTTGTCCCCGCCATAAATAACCTCAACTTTCTTTGAACTATAAAAATCTTGATTTTCAATTTCTAAATCATTTTTAGAAACAACTATAATAATTTTAGTTATGATCTCTGAATCAATAAAAGGCTTTACAGAACTTTCAATCACTGTCTTGCCATTTAATTTGATATATTGTTTTGGAGTGTTGCCACCAAATCTTTTACCCTCTCCAGCAGCTGCAATCACTGCTAAAACATTATTCATCTTTATCATCCTTTTTATTTTCTTCTTTTTTGAAACTAATAAATTCTTCTTCTTGATATGTTAAGTTTAATTTTTCTCTCGCAAAATTTTCAACGTGGTCATTCGAACTTTGAGCATTATAAATTTCAAATTCAAGAATTTCATTTTCTTTTTTTAGTTTTTCATTTTTTATTTCTTGAGCTTTATTATCATCAAGTAATTCAGCTCTCTTAGAGTAACTGTTTTCACTAAAAAAAATACCTTTTATCAAATAAATTATGATTAAGACTAAGAAAGCTAGAATTAAATAATTAAGCTTTTTCATTTAAGCAAAATATTATTGCTTTCCTCTTCAATCCAAAGCAACCTATTATATTTTGCAACCCTATCTGATCTGCATGGAGCTCCGGTTTTGATTTGTCCAATTCCTAATCCTACTGAAAGATCAGCAATAGTAGTATCCTCAGTCTCTCCAGACCGATGAGAAATAATTGATTCAAAGTTATTTTTATTTGCGAAGTGGATAGTTTCAATGGTCTCAGTAATTGAACCAACTTGATTAAATTTAATTAGTATAGAATTTGCCATATCTTCATTTATGCTTTCTTTAAGAATACTTTTATTAGTAACAAATAAATCATCGCCAACAAGCTGACAGCTTGATCCCAGTTTGTCTGTAAGAATTTTCCATCCGTCAATATCATTTTCATCCATGCCATCCTCAATAGAAACAATTGGATAATTTTTAGTTAGATTAACTAAATAGTCTGCAAACTCTTCTGAGGAAAGTTTCTTATGTTCTCCACTTAAAATATAGTTATCACCGTCATAAAATTCAGTTGCTGCACAGTCAAGAGCAATGTTTACATCTTTACCTGGCACTAATCCTGTCTCTTCTATTGCATCAACAATTAATTTGAGTGCTTCTTTATTTGATTCAAGACTTGGAGCGAAACCACCTTCATCACCGACAGCTGTAGAGTGATTATTTAACAATAATATTTTCTTTAAGTTATGGTAAATCTCTGTAGCCCATTGCATCACCTCAACAAAATTTTTAGCGCCACTTGGTATTATCATAAACTCTTGTATATCTATATTATTATCAGCATGTTCCCCACCATTAAGAATATTAAACATCGGTAACGGCATACAATGAGTTACATCGTCGCCAGTAATATCCTTATAAACCTTTGAAAAATGTTCATATAATGAAATTTTGTTTGCTTTAGCTGCAACATGAGCAACTGCAAGAGATATCGCCAAAATTGCATTTGCTCCGAACTTAGATTTATCTTTTGTGTTATCAAACAATATTAATGATTCATCAATTTCTTTTTGATTGTTTGGATCTTTACCAATAACAAGAGAAGACAATATATCATTAATATTGCTTACAGCTTTTGAAACGCTTTTACCATTATAGGAAACGTCATTGTCACGAAGTTCAAGCGCCTCCTTTGAACCTGTTGATGCTCCGCTAGGTACCATAGCTGAGGCAGATATCCCATCATCAAGAACTACCTTGCATGATATAGTTGGGACACCTCTAGAATCAAATACTTGGATGGCATTTATTGAAGATATTTTCTGCATCTCTTATTTTATTTCGAGATCTTTTTGATCTTTTACAAATTCATCTAATTCTTTTACTTGCTTTAAAAAGTCGTCTAAAACTGATAATGGTAGAGCACACGGCCCATCACACTTTGCTTCATCAGGATTAGGGTGAGCTTCAAGAAACAATCCTGCTATCGACTGTGATATTCCGGCCTTTGCAAGACTTAAAACATATTCTCTTCTTCCACCAGTAGCACTTCCAAGGCCTCCTGGCAATTGCAACGAATGTGTCACATCAAAGATTACTGGCTTGGCTAACTTTTTAAGAATTTGAAAATTTAAAGTATCTACAATTAAATTATTATATCCAAATGAATTACCTCTCTCACACAATATTATATTTTCGTTACCAGCTGCAGAACATTTCTTTATAGCATTTAACATTTCTGGAGCCGATAAAAACTGAGGTTTTTTAAATTGTATTATTGAGTCTGTCTTTGCTGCTGCACTTACGAGATCAGTTTGTCTTGCCAAAAAGGCAGGAATTTGTATAACCTCACAAATCTCACCTACTATTTTAGCTTGATTTGGTTCATGAATATCTGTGATAACTGGAATATTAAAAGTTTCAGATACTTCTTGAAGAATTTTAAGCCCTTCATCTATTCCTGGTCCTCTGAAGGAATTAATAGAACTTCTATTAGCTTTATCAAAAGATCCTTTAAAAATATAGTTAATGTTATACATTTGACAAGCTTCATTAAATTTCTCAGCAACTTGCATAGCCAAATCTCTTGACTCAAGAACATTCACCCCTCCCATAAGCGTCATAGGACCTTTATTATCGATGTTAAAGTTTCTTAATTTCATATTATTTTATCGTACTTTTAATATAGCTATTAAAGATAGGATGACCATCTCTTGGATTAGAAGTAAATTCAGGATGAAATTGACATGCTAAGAACCATTTATGACTTGGAATTTCTATCATTTCTACAAGTTTACCATCGATTGAAGTGCCAACTACATCAAGACCATTTTTTAACATTTCACTTTTATACTTCGGGTTTACCTCATATCGATGTCTATGTCTTTCAATTATTTCATTCTTCTTATACATCCTATATGAATTAGATTTTTTCTTAAGTTTGCATAATTGACCGCCTAATCGCATAGTTCCCCCGAGATCTGAATTCTTTGACCTTGTCTCTTTTTTGCCAGATATATCACTCCACTCAGTAATAAGGCCAATTACTGGATGTTTTGTATCATGATTAAATTCAGTGCTATTTGCTCCTTTTAATTTTAAAACATTTCTTGCATATTCAATAATAGCAACCTGCATACCCAAACATATTCCTAGATAAGGGATATCATTTTCTCTTGAAAACTTGCAAGCAAGAATCATTCCTTCAATACCTCTTTCTCCAAAACCACCTGGAATTAAAATAGCATCTGCATTTTTTAAAGTTTTGTTTATGTTTTTTGTTGTTAAATTTTCAGCTTCAACAAAATTAATATTCACTTTTGTTTTATTTTTTATTCCAGCATGTTCTAAGGCTTCATTTATAGATTTATAGGAATCTTTAAGTTCAGTATATTTACCCACAAATGAAACATTAACTTCTTTTTCAGGAAGTAACTTTGCTTTTACAACTCTTTTCCAGTCATTTAATTGAGGATTTTTTGACTTAATCTTTAATTTTTCAAGAATTGTTTTATCAACTTTTTGCTTATTAAGAAGTAAGGGTATAGAGTAAACTGTATCAACATCATGCATTGAGATAACACTTTTATTAGGAACTGAACAGAATAAAGCTATTTTATTTTTTTCATCTTTAGGTAGTTCTTGATTAGATCTACAAATAAGAACATCAGGACTTATACCTAACGATCTTAGTTCTTTTACTGAATGTTGAGTTGGTTTTGTTTTGAGCTCTCCTGATGCATCAATATAAGGAACTAATGTTAAATGAACAAATGCCCATGAAGAATTTGGAAGTTCAAGTGCCATCTGTCGAAGAGCTTCAACAAAAGGTTGGCTTTCAATATCACCAACCGTTCCACCAACTTCAATGATTGCTATATTTTTATTTTGGCCACCTTCTTTAATTCTTTTTTTAATTTCATTTGTAATATGAGGTATTACTTGAACTGTGCCTCCAAGATATTTACCTTTTCTTTCATTCCTAATAACTGTTTCATAAACTTTTCCAGCAGTAAAATTATTCTTTTTTGAAGCCTGAAATCTTACAAATCTCTCGTAGTGGCCAAGATCAAGATCAGTTTCTGTTCCATCATTGGTAACAAATACTTCCCCATGTTGAAAAGGGCTCATAGTACCTGGATCTACGTTAATGTATGGATCTACCTTAATTAAAGAAACTGAGAGCCCTCTAGACTCTAGAAGAGCTCCAATAGATGCAGCTGCAATTCCTTTTCCGAGTGATGAAACCACTCCCCCAGTAATAAAAATGTATTTAGTTTTGGCCATCATTAAATTTAATCATGATGGGAAATAAGAATAACAGATTAATCTATTGTTTTGTAGATTTTTTTAACTCTCGACTTAACACCTGTCATCAAATAGTATGAAATTAGATCATTAGATTTAGCTATATTTGAAATAGGAAGAGTTTCCGAAAAAAATTCACACCAATCACCTTCAGAACAGTCAATAATATCTGTTACATCTATTGTTGTTAAGTCCATGCTTACTCTTCCAAATACTTTGCAAATTTGATTATTAATCATCACCGGTGTTCCATCTTTAATGGTTACTGGAAGACCGTCAGCATAACCGAGATAAACTGTAGCGATATGCATGTCTTTTTTTGCAACTGCTCTCCCATCATAACCAACTCTTTCACCCTTTTTTATTGTTCTTAAATTTACTATTGGTGACCTTAATGTCATGGCAGTTTTTATTTCATCATCCTTAAAATAACCACCATAAATCCCTATTCCACATCTTACCCAGTCATAAGTATGGTTTGGAAAATTCATGATACAACCTGTGTTTGCCACACTTTTTTTAACATTTTTATTCATTTTGCAGGATAAATCTTCGAATAATTTCAACTGATCTGTATTTGAAGTAGCATCTTTGTCATTTGAGGCAGCAAGATGAGTCATTAGGATAAATTTTTTGCTTGATAAATATTCATGATACATTTCCATAAAGTCATCAATTTCAAAACCAAGTCTATTCATTCCTGTGTTGATTTTGAACCATAGGTTTTGATATTCAATATTATTTTTAACAATATTAAATTGATCTTTATTATGAACAACAAGATCGAGATTAAATTTAGCTGCTTCACTATGTTCTTCTTCAGAATATATTCCCTGCATTAATAATATTTTTTTACTTGTAAAATTTCTTATTTCTTTTGCCTCATCAAGTCTCACGACACCATAACCATCAACAAGATCATCAATATCTTTTACAACATTTAATATATTGTGGCCATATGCATCAGATTTGATAACAGCCATAAATTTAGATGTGTCTTGCAGTTTATTTTTTATATACGAAATGTTCTGTCTAAGAATTTCTGAGTTAATTATTAATTCTGAATTTATTGAGGTCATTCAAAAGATTCGTAAAAACTATCAGTTGAAAAATTTTCGAATCTTGTAAACTCTTTAAGAAAAGTAAGGTCTACTCTACCTATTGGTCCGTTTCTTTGTTTGCCAATAATAATTTCTGCCTTATTACCATGTTCTGAATCTTCGTTATATACCTCATCTCTGTATATAAATAAAATTACATCAGCATCTTGCTCAATAGCACCAGAATCTCTCAAATCCGCCATAATTGGTCTTTTGTTAGGTCGTTGTTCAACAGCTCTGTTTAACTGTGATAATGCAATAACTGGAACATTTAGTTCTTTTGCAAGAGATTTTAGTGACCTTGATATTTCTGATATTTGATTAACTCTATTCTCTGTTGAAAGAGGTAACTGCATTAATTGAAGATAATCAACAACAATCAAGGATAATCCAGCTTTTTCTGTTCTTGCAAGTCTTCTTGCTTTTGCTCTTAATTCCATTGGTGATAACAGTGAGCTATCGTCAATCCAAAGAGGCATATTTTTTAATTTTTCACTTTGTTTGAATAAAATTCTTAGCTCATCATCTTTTAACATTCCAGATCTAACATTTTGTTGATTTAATTTTGTCATTCCAGACAATAATCTTGTTGTTAAAGACTCGCCAGGCATTTCGAGACTGAATATTAAAACGGCGCCATCAGACTCATCATCTAGAAGGACATTTTCAGCAATATTCATGGCAAAAGATGTTTTTCCCATACTTGGTCTTCCTGCGACGATAACTAAATCACCCTTTTGGAGACCTTGTAGTTTATTATCTAAGTCTTTAAATCCTGTGGACGATCCAATTAATCCTCCAGATTTATTTGATAATTCATGAAGTCTATCCATCGTTGAAGGAACCCACTCACGCATTGATTGAAGATTTTGATCATTTTGATTTGTTTCATCATTGAGAGCAAAAATCATACTTTCTGCTTTATCTAAAAGTGAAGCTCCATCTTGACCTTGAGGATTTGTAATTAACTCTGAAATTTCTGAATTGGCCTTCATGAGCTTTCTTGTAATTGATCTTTGTCTAATTATTTCAGCATATGCTTCGAGATTTGCTGCAGAAGGTGTAGATGTTGCTAGTTCAATTAAATACTCTTTTCCACCAACCTTTGTTAGAGAATTTTTATTATCAAGCTTTTCAGAAACTGTTAATGGATCAAGAGGTTTGTTTTCTTCAACAAGCTCAGACATTGATTGAAAAATAATTTGATGATCTTTACCATCAAAATCATTCTCTTTTATTACTTGTATAACAGTGTCAAATCTGTGAGTTTCTAACATCAAACCACCCAAAACAGCTCTTTCTGCTTCTCGGGCTTGTTCATTTTGATTTATATTAATTTCTGACATCGAAATATGATTTTTACATCATATATTAAAATATACAACTACTCTGGAGATACTTTTATTAAAACTTCAACAGTCACCTCAGGATGGACGCTGATGACAATATTGTGATCTCCTACTTCTTTTATTGGACCATCAGGCAATTGAACTTCACTTTTATCAATAGAAGCATTATTCAGAGAAAAAGCTTCAGAAATTTCTCTAGTTCCTACAGAACCATAAAGAGCTCCTTCCTCAGTAACAGGTACAATAATTTCACATTCTTTACCTTCGATATCTTTTGCTCTACTTTGTGCTTGTATCAAAATATCTTCAGACATTGCTGCTAATTCATCTTTCTTAGACTCAACCTCTGCAATATTCCTTTTACTAGCAAAAGCAGCTTTTTTTTGTGGTATTAGAAAATTTCTTGCATACCCGCTATTTACTTCAACAATGTCGCCAATTTCTCCCAATCTCTGAATTTTGTCAAGTAATATAATTTTCATGATTTATTTATGCATGTCGGTGTAAGGTATTAGTGCAAGAAATCGTGCAATCTTGATATACCTTGTTATTTTTCTCTGATTTGAAGCTGAGACGCCTGTAACCCTAGCTGGAATAATTTTTCCTGTTTCAGTTATAAATTGTTTAAGAAGATTAACATTTTTATAGTCGAAATTTTTTGGTAACTCATATTTACTCATGTTAACTGTCCTCTTTTGTATTTTCAGATTCTAAATCTGAGCTATCTTTTTTTTCAATATTTTCATCTTCACTAGCTGTTTTTTTATCATCATTACTTTCTTTAGATTTAGATTCAGGAATTTTCTCTTCATTAGATTTAGATTCATTTCTTTTACTTTGAGTATCTATGAAAAGTTGAGACTTTTCTAATGAATGTTCTTTAACAACTAAAAATAAATGTCTAATAATAGATTCATAATATTTAATTTTATTTTCAATATCTATTAATTTTGTAGCGTCACCTTTTATATTAAAAATTAAATAATGTCCTTTATTATGATTATTAATTGAAAAAGATAGTTGTCTTCTACCAATATCTTCAGTTTTAGTGATACTAAATGAATTTTGTTTAAGAAGTGACTCGAAATCGCTAATGAAAATATCAACTTTAGAGGAAAAGTTGGGATTTAATATAATTACTGCTTCATAATTTGTCATTTTATACCTTATGGTTATAGATTTTTAAACTAGTAAAAACCAAGGAAAATGCATTCTAAATCAATTAATTTCTATTATCAATACTCACTTTTGACTATTCTTAAAAGCTTAGAAAAAAATCCTTGGCTTTGTTCAGATAACATTTCATGATTAACTTGTTTATATCCATGCTCAATTAATCCAATGGACGTTGCGTATATTGGATTTTGTAAAATAGTTTCCATGCCTTGGAATTTAGATGGTATACCAAGTCTTACTGAGGTCTGAAATATTGATTCTGCTAATTCAACTACGCCTTCCATTTTTGATGTTCCGCCTGTTAAGACGATACCAGCAGATATTTTTTCTTCAAATCCATTTCTAGATATTTCTGCTTTAACTAAATCAAAGAGTTCGGAATACCTTGGTTGAATAATATCGGCTAGAGAACTTCTTGATAATTCTCTTGGTGGTCTCCCGCCAACAGCAAGGACTTCGACTGTTTCATCATCTTTCGTAAATTCTGTGACAGCGCAACCATTTTTTTGTTTTATATCCTCAGCTTGTGGAGTCGGAGTTCTTAAAGCTTGTGCAATATCGCTAGTAACTTGGTCTCCAGCAATTGGAATTACTCCTGTAAAAACAATTGAACCTGAATTAAAAATAGCAATATCTGTAGTGCCGCCTCCAATATCAACAAGACAAACACCAAGGTCTTTTTCATCTTCAGATAAAATTGAGTGTGAGCTTGCAAGTTGTTCTAAAACAAATCCGTCAACGCCTAAACCACAATTTTTAATGCATTTTTCAATATTTTTAATAGCGCTACTTGCACAAGTTACTAAATGAACTTTAGCTTCAAGTCTAACACCAGACATACCAAGAGGGTCTAGGCTTACTTCTTGATCATCTATTACAAATGATTGAGGAAGAACATGCAAAACTCTCTGGTCTGAAGGAATAGAAACAGCTTGTGCAGACTCAATAACTCTATCAATATCATGTGAAGTTACTTCACTATCCTTAATTCCAACTGCTCCTTGAGAGTTCAAGCTTTTAATATGATTACCTGCTATTCCAACAAACACAGACTTAATTTTATCCTCAATCATTGATTGAGCTTGATCTACAGCTTTACTAATTGCGTCTGTGGTAGCATCAATATTTACAACAACCCCTTTTTTTAGTCCACTTGATGGATAAGAACCTAAAGCAACTATTTCCAATTTTGCTTCATCATTATATTTTCCAACTATACAAACTACTTTAGATGTCCCAATGTCTAGTCCAACTATCATATTCGAATTTTTAATATTACTTGCCATAGTTCAAAGCAACTCCATCTTTATATCTCATATCTATGATACTAGGTATTTTTCCAATATCTAACAAATATTTAGAAGTATCTCGAAAATTTTTAAATCTTTTTTCTGTAAGAGTATTTCCAAATCTAATTAATGTTTTATCTGAGTTTACATCCCAACCATTTACATAACTGTAATTTATAGTTTGGATTTTAAATTGTATATTTGGTATTGATTCTATTTCTCTGATTAACTTAAGAATATCTTCAGGGTTATCTACCGGTCCTTCGACAAGGATTAAATTTCTTTTTGAATTGTCATATTCAAATTTTGATAACTTTCTATCGTAAAAAAACTTATTGTTGAGAATAAAGA
>CENG01121243.1_pt1 | contig 12380 bp, 7 predicted proteins | sample 530131 | NCBI WGS metagenome assembly CENG01 (sample SAMEA2591057, study PRJEB7988) | marine metagenome | biome: marine biome (ENVO:00000447); feature: surface water (ENVO:00002042) layer; material: saline water (ENVO:00002010), including plankton (ENVO:xxxxxxxx) | depth 5 m
GTGCGCCCCGAACCCACAGCGCCTTTGAACATGATGTACTGTCGTTGTTTGAACGCCTGATCGAGTTCATTTTGTAGGGGACTCTGCTCTAAAACGGCAAGCGGAAAGCGTTGCAATTGTTTTTTTGGTAAATATACAGGCTATTTTTTCCTTATGGAAATGGCTAATACATGCTTTTCACCCAGTGCATAAACTTGATCTTCGGTGGAAGGTTGCATGATATGCAAACCGGTAAACACTCCAAAGGCAGGGAGAATCAATTGGTTGGGACGATAAAAAAAACAAGGTACTTTTAGGCGTTGTCGCCCTTGGCCTTGCAGCCGAACTCCTGGATGAACATGCCCACACAGATTGACATGGTCTACTTTTTGATGGGGATGGTGGGTCAGACATAAGCCTGCTTCAAACCATTCTTCTTCAACCCTCAGGCCACTCTGTTCCAATAAGAAATCAGGCAAAATGTCATGGTTCCCTTTGATAAGGATTGAAGGAAAAGGATTTTGTTGGTTCCACTCCGAAAAGCGATCCCATTCTTTATTCCGATCACTGTGAAATAAATCGCCTAAAAAGAAAATTCGCTTGACGGAAAGGGTGGCTAACAATGTTTCCATTTTTTTATAAAAAGAATACTGGATTTGGGGTGGGACGGCAAAGCCGTTTTTTCGAAAATGTGCTATTTTACCCAAATGGGCGTCGGCAACGAGAAGACTCTTCGTATTGACCCAATAGGCCGCTCCTTCTGGAAGCAGTTGTATTCGTTGCTGCTTAATTTGAAGTTCCATCGGCCACATCTTTATCGAGTTGTAAAAACATTTTTCGAATGCGATCCTCAACCGATTCGGAGGACATTTTGCCTCGCAAGCGATCGGTAATCAAGGGAAAAGAAAAGGGGGTAGGTTGGTAGGTTTTGACCCAACGAATATCTTGGCGTTGGATGCGTTCAAAGGCTTGCAGCAATCGTCCCTGTTCCATACCATGATCATAAGTTTCATCCAGTGCTTGTTGATAGAGCAGATTTTCTGGCTCATAGTCCTTGAAAACTTCATAAAAAAGTTGTGAACTGGATTGCAGGTGTTTGCTTTTGATTGGTTGAGAAGGAGTTCCTTGAAACACCAAACCACCAATTACTGCAATGTCTCGAAATTTTCTTCGTGCCATTTCTGAAACATTGATTCCTTTTTTTAGATCACTAAGTAGATCTTGTTCTGTCAAAAGATTGTTGTCCAATAAGCCTTCTATGTCTATGGGTGAATCAGAAACCAGTTCAAAACCATAGTCGTTGAAAGCCAAACTAAAACTAGTAGGGACCAATAAACTCAATCGATAGGAAACAATACTAGCCATTGCCATGTGAATGGCGTAGCCTTCAAAGGGATAAAAGACAGCGTGATATCCCTCTTTTGAGGGAAAAGTTTCAATCAGGAGCTCGTTGGCTTTGGGGAGTAAGGATTGTTTTTTTTGTTGTGCAAGTACGGGTTCCAATGCATTTCGCTCCTCGCTCTCATTGCTTTCTAATTTATAAAAAGTATCGCGGAGTATAGCACTCAAGTGTGCACTGAAACTCATCCGCCCCCCCATCCAAGCTGGGATTTTTGCTTTTTTCACTTTTGATTTTTTAACCAGTACCTGATTGTTTTGGATTTTAATCAGCTCCAAATTTTTACCCGCAAATGTGAATACGTCGCCAGGATTTAATTTAGAGACAAACCACTCTTCAATAGTGCCGATAAACCCTCCTTTTCGGTATTTTACAATCAAATCGGCATCACTTACTATGGTGCCAATGGTCATGCGATGGCGCATGGCTATAGATCGATTGGCTACCTTATAGCTTCCTGTCTGGTCTACAACGACCTTTTTATATTCATCATAATTCTCCAAGCTTTGACTGCCCTGTAGGATAAAATTCAAACACCATTGCCATGTATCTTGTTCAAGCGTCTGGAAACAAAAGGTGTTTTGTATAATGGGATAAAGCATTTTGGGCTGAAAACCATCACCTACAGCTAAGGTCATTAGGAACTGGATGAGAACGTCATAACTATTTAGATAGGGGATTCGATCTTCAATAATTTGGTGTTCGATGGCTGTTTGCAATGCCAAAGCTTCGATCAATTCCATCGCATGGGTTGGAAGGAAGTAGATCACACTGGCTTGGCCCGGCTGGTGACCACTTCGTCCTGCTCGTTGAAGAAAACGACCAACCCCTTTAGGACTGCCTACCTGTATGCAACTTTCAACGGGACTAAAGTCCACCCCCAAATCCAAACTGGAAGTACACACAACCAATTTTAGTCGATCATGGCGCAGGGCTTCTTCTACCCAAAGCCTGGTTTCTTTGTTCATACTCCCGTGGTGCATGGCCATTTTCCCGGCCCAAGTGGGCTGGGCTTCCAATAGCTGCTGAAACCAAATTTCGCATTGGGCCCTAGTGTTAGTAAAGACTAAAGTAGATCGTGAACGACTGATCACTTTGATCACCTCCTCTAAAAGATGCAAGCCCAAATGACCTCGCCAGGGGAAGCGTTCCATATTCTTAGGGACGAGTGATTTTACTTGAATAGTCTTTTTACGATTGGAAACAATACGGACGCCATTCGGGGCTTCCGCACCTAACAGAATTTCCTGGGCCAGCGCAAGATTGCCAATGGTGGCAGAAATACCCCAAATCTTTACGCTAGGGAGAAAAGATTTTAAATAGGCGAGTGCAAGTTCTACTTGTACCCCTCGCTTGGAACCCATTAACTCATGCCATTCATCTATAACAATGCATTTTAGCTGAGAAAAATATTTTTTGTGGTCTTTGCTTCCTAGAAGTAGATGCAAGCTTTCGGGCGTAGTAACCAATCCAAAATTGGGATTTTTTCGCTGTTTGCTTCGGGCGCTTGCGGGCGTGTCTCCTGTGCGAAGATCTACTTTCCAGGCTATATTGAAATGGGTACTCATTTGTTCGGTGCTTTGCTGAATTTCCACCGCCAAAGCCTTTAGAGGCGTGATCCAAATAGCTTGCAATCCTTTTTTCGGGGGATCAATTAGGGCTTCCTGAACAATTCCTCCCCAGAGGGCATAGGTTTTTCCACTTCCCGTTGGAGCGTTAACAAAGCCACTTTTACCTTTTCTATAGGCTTCCCATGTCTTTTTTTGAAAAGGCAGTGGAGTCCAACCTTGAGCCTCAAACCAGTCTGATACAGTATTGACCTCAATCATGATAAAAGTTTTTTAAGATCCCCTAAGCTATTGGCTGCCTCGATTTTTTTATCATGTCTCCAACGGAGGATTCGGGGGAAACGCACAGCAACACCACTTTTGTGCCGCGTTGAGGCTGCAATCCCTTCAAAAGCAATTTCAAAGACCAATTTGGGTGTCACTTCTCGAACCGGTCCAAACCGTGCTAGGGTATTTTGCTTGACATAGCGATCTACTTCACGAATTTCTTTATCGGTCAGACCCGAATAGGCCTTGGTAAAAGTGACAAGTTTTCCCTCATCCCAAAGGGCAAAAGTATAATCGGTATAGAGGTTCGTTCGGCGACCGTGTCCTCGCATGGCGAAGGTAAGCACGGCATCGATGGTTTTGGGGTCGGACTTCCATTTCCACCAGCTTCCTTTCTTCCGCCCTACGGCATAGGAGGAGTCCTTTTTTTTGAGCATCAAGCCTTCGGATCGTTTTTGCTCCGCTTTTTCCCTTTCTTGAGCAACAGCTTCCCAAGTAGCAAAGTGATGCACTTGAGACAATTCCCAAGGTAAGTCAAATTTTTTATGACTTTGATAAAGGAGGGCGAGTTGCTCTTGGCGAATGTGAAGCGGTGTAGTTCTATAATCAATGCCTTCCCATTCCAACAAATCATAAATCATGAATCGGATAGGCACGTCTTGAAGCAATTTGGCACCCACCGTTTTTCTACCAATTCTTTTTTGAAGATCATTGAAATTACCAATGACTCCTTGGGGATAGGGTAAGATCTCACCATCGAGAACTGTTCCAGAGGGCAAATGATTTGCAAAAGGGGCCAATTCAGGAAACTTATCAGTAATTAATTCTTCTCCTCGGCTCCAGAGAAAATATTGCCCTTCACGGACAATCAATTGGCCTCGCATACCATCCCACTTATGCTCAACGCAGTAGGCTTCGGGGGAGTGTTTTTTGAAAAAATCATCCTCTACAGCGTAGGCGAGATAAAACGGATAGGGACGGCTAAGTTGGTCGGCTGCATGTGGAGTTATTAATAAATCCTCAAAAGTAGTTGTCTGTGGCGTCCAAGTGCCCATCAAGCGATGTGCCAAGGTATTTTCGTCCAGTTCTAAAGCTTGTCCCAACGCTCGAGTCATTAATTTTTGGCTAATACCGATTCGAAAACCACCCGTTATAATTTTATTGAAGACAAAGCGCTCCGTACTTGTTAGTTGTTGCCACTGGGATTGGATATAATTTTTCTTTTCCTGTTCTTCTTTTGGTTTGAGTGCAATAATATCGGTGATGGTTTCTGCCAAGGACTGCTCAGCTCCCTTTTGGCTATCAGAAAGCAACAGAGCGATGGTTTCTGCCAAATCCCCCACAATATGATAGGCTTCTTCAAACAGCCAAGGGGATAGACCGGCTAGTTCGGCTGCCCATTCACGGAGCAGGGAGGTGCTTACTGGGCGGGAGGGACGACGGTGTGAAAGAAGGGCCACTGCCCACAGGGCATCGTTCTGCGGAGCTGTACGGAAATATGTGGCCAATAAGGCTACCTTTTCATTAGTTTTGTTGGTGCTGTCTAAGGCCTCAATAAGTTGAGCAAAGGCGTTCATTCCGCAACGGTAGTTTCAGGTGTCTCCGCTTCGTATTGTGTTTTTTCGGTTCGGGCATTCCAGCCTTTTTCACGAAGGTATTGAGCAAAAATGTCAGTATAGCCGTGTGTAGTGATTACGTTTTCACAGCCTGTAGCTTCAACGGCGTGTAGCAAACCTTTCCAATCTGCATGATCAGAAAGTACAAAAGCTTTGTCCACTGCACGTCGGCGGCGAGCACCACGAAATGCCATCCATCCCGAGGCATACCCTGTGCTAATTTCCCCTAATTTTTTAGCCCATGCACTTCCCATTACCGCAGGGGGCGCCAAAACTAGATTCCCGGCAATTTGTTTTTTATTGGTCTCACGAGTAATCAATTGGGTTTCTGGAAAATCAATTTGAGATCGCAGGACTTCAGTCATTTTTTCAGGAGCCCCATGCGTAAATATTTTACCGATTTTCGGATCTAAGTGTTTGAGAAGTCGCTGCGCTTTACCCAGTGAATAGCCCATAAGCAAGCTGGTGATCCCAGCAGCTTTATTAGCGGCCCACCATTGATTAATTTGGCGATGGACTTTCACCGGATCTTGCCAGTTAAAGACAGGAAGCCCAAAGGTGCACTCGGTAATAAATGTATGGCAGATAACAGCTTCAAAAGGGGTCGAAATCCCGTCATTTTCCAATTTGTAATCTCCCGTAAAAACCCAAACTTCTCCACGGTTTTCAACGCGAATTTGGGAGGACCCAGGCACATGACCGGCTGGATGAAAAGAAAACTGAACCCCATTGATGCTGAAACGTTCTCCATAGGACTTTCCTGCTACAGTAATATTTCCCAAACGATGTTGAATAATTGGAACGTTGTCGTGGTGTGTAATATATTGTTGATTTCCCCAGCGGGCATGGTCTGAATGCCCATGCGTAATCAAGGCCTTGGGTACCTTTTTCCAAGGATCCAAATAGACATCGGCCGCGGCACAATAGATGCCACGGGAAGTAAATTCCAGCAGCGGCATTTTTCTTTTTCTTTTTGGGAAAGGTACAAAAACAAGCGTTTATATTTTTTCTAAAATCGTTGATAAGTCCTTCCCAAGGCCTACTTAGATGCCATTAGGATTATATACTTTTAGAATTATGTATTTAATTTTTGATACAGAGACGACAGGATTGCCAAAACGTTGGGATGCACCCCTAACCGATGCAGACAATTGGCCCCGATGTATTCAGATTGCTTGGCAATTACACGACGCCTCTGGGACTTGTATCAATCATCAAGATTATCTTATTAAACCCGAAGGATTTACCATTCCTTTTGAATCGGAGCAAGTCCACGGCATATCAACTGCTTTGGCGGAAGCGGAAGGAATACCCCTTGAAACGGTCTTGGAAAAGCTTGCTGTAGCACTAAAACAAGCGCAGTACGTGGTGGGGCACAATATTAATTTTGACCGTAATATTATGGGAGCCGAATTCCTCCGGGTAGATGGGAATGATCCTTTGGTATCGTTTTCTTTGATCGATACCTGTACGGAAGAAACAGCAGCTTTATGTCAATTACCTGGAGGTCGAGGAGGTAAGTTTAAATTGCCCACCCTCAGTGAGTTGTATTATCATCTTTTTGGAAGTCGTTTTGAAGAAGCCCACAACGCAACAGCCGATGTAGAGGCCACTTCTCGTGTTTTTTTGGAGCTGCTTCGCCAAGTTCAAATTCACCCGTCTTCTCTCGAAGGAGAGTTCCCTGAAGAAGCATTGCGAATCACTTATCCGGAGGGTGTTCCCCTGTTGGGTTTGAATCACAAAAATTTAAAAGCTCTCTCTGAACAATACACTTCAAAACTACAGCCGAAAGGGGCCTCCAATGATCCCGTATCAAAAGAATCCCTTTCTGCTTTGTCCGATGCTTCGTTTGTGCATCTGCACAATCACTCTCAGTTCTCCGTGCTTCAAGCTACTTCTCGCGTGACTCAATTGGTTGAAGCTGCAGCTCAGTACAAAATGCCTGCACTTGCGCTCACCGATCATGCCAATCTGATGGGCGCCTTTCATTTTGTTAAAGCGGTAAAAAAACATAATTCAGAAGCCGCACCCGATGCCCAAATTAAGCCCATTGTGGGATGTGAATTTTATGTTTGTGAGAATCATAAGGACCGATCTCGTAGAGACGATGGGTATCAGGTAGTTTTTTTAGCCAAAAATAAAAAAGGGTATCAGAATTTGATTAAGATGACTTCTTTGGCCTATACGGATGGATTCTATTATGTCCCTAGGATAGATAAACAAATCGTCTTGCAATTCAAGGACGATCTTATAGTGCTCACTGGTAACATGTATGGAGAAGTTCCCTCCAAAATATTGAATGTGGGAGACCCACAGGCAGAAGAAGCCTTGCTCTGGTGGCAACAGCAATTTGGGAATGATTTGTACATCGAACTCATGCGACATGGCCAAGAAGATGAAGACCGAGCAAATGCGGTTCTTATCCAATGGTCTCAAAAACACAGTATTCCACTCATTGCGACCAACAACACCTATTATGTTGAAAAAGAGGAAGCCAACGCCCACGATATTCTACTCTGTCTTAAAGAAGGAGAAAAACAAGCCACTCCGATAGGAAGAGGTCGAGGTTATCGTTATGGTTTTCCTAATCAAGAATATTATTTCAAGCCGCCCGAAGCCATGAAGGCGCTATTTAAGGATGTCCCAGAGGCCATTCTTAATTTACAAGAACTGATCGATAAAATCGTTCCTTATGATTTGGCAAGGGAAGTATTGCTGCCAAAGTTTGATATCCCCAAAGCCTTTCAGGTAGAAAACCAACCCGATGGGAAAACGGGAGAAAATAACTATTTGAGACACTTGGTTTATGAAGGGGCGAAGAAACGCTATGATCCGCTCACTCCTGAAATTCAGGAACGCTTGGATTTCGAGCTGGCTGTCATTGCCAATACAGGCTATCCAGGGTATTTTTTGATTGTACAGGATTTGATTGCTGCCGCGCGAAGTATGGGAGTTTCAGTTGGCCCTGGCCGTGGTTCGGCTGCGGGTTCTGTTGTTGCCTACAGTTTAGGGATTGTCAATATGGACCCCATCCAATACGACTTGCTATTTGAGCGATTCTTGAATCCTGACCGGGTGAGCATGCCCGATATCGATATTGATTTTGATGACGAAGGACGAGGTAAGGTGATGGATTATGTCATTGAAAAATACGGAGCCAACCAAGTGGCTCAGATCATAACCTATGGCACCATGGCGGCTAAATCGTCTATCCGGGATACGGCAAGAGTACTAGACCTGTCGTTAAATGAAGCTGATCATATTGCAAAACTGTTACCCAATATGAAACTTTCCAAAATTTTTAGCTTGGAAGAAGAGGAATTGAGAAAGAGCCTTCGTTCAGAGGAATATACCCGGGTGAAAGAATTCAAAGCCATTGCCGAAGAATCGAGCTTGCAGGGGGAGACGATACAGCAGGCTAAAGTCTTGGAGGGCTCGCTTCGCAATACCGGAATTCATGCCTGTGGGGTTATCATTACTCCTGACGATATCACTCAATTTGTACCTGTTGCTACGGCAAAAGACTCGGAACTCTTTGTGACTCAGTTCGATAATTCTGTAGTTGAAAATGCTGGATTATTGAAAATGGATTTTTTGGGACTCAAGACATTGACGCTAATCAAAGACACGGTCAAACTTGTCAAATACAAGCACAATATTGATTTAGACCCGGATGCCTTTCTATTGGATGATACCAAAACCTATGAATTGTTTCAACGAGGAGAGACGGTAGGAATCTTTCAATACGAATCCGCAGGTATGCAAAAGTATTTGAAAGACTTAAAGCCGACTCAGTTTGCTGATCTAATTGCTATGAATGCTCTTTACCGTCCGGGACCTTTGGAATACATTCCCAGTTTTGTGGCTCGAAAGAACGGTGAAGAAGAAATCACCTACGACCTTCCTGAGATGGAAGAATTTCTGAAAGAGACCTATGGGATTACTGTCTATCAAGAACAGGTGATGCGCTTGTCTCAGAAACTAGCTAATTTCTCGAAGGGCGATGCCGATATACTTCGCAAAGCAATGGGGAAAAAGATTTTTACTCTATTGAATAAGCTCAAGCCACAGTTCATCAATGGAGGTAAAGAAAACGGTCACCCGGAGGAAATGCTGGAAAAAATATGGAAAGACTGGGAGGCCTTTGCTTCGTATGCTTTCAATAAGTCCCATTCTACCTGTTACGCTTGGATTGGTTATCAAACAGCTTATTTGAAAGCGCATTATCCGGCAGAATATATGGCAGCTGTGTTATCGAATAATATGAGTGATATTAAGCAGGTTACATTTTTTATGGAAGAATGTCGTCGAATGGGACTTAAAGTTCTTGGTCCAGACGTGAACGAGTCTTTCCACAAGTTTACGGTTAATGATAACCAAGCCATTCGATTTGGTATGGGCGCCATAAAAGGCGTTGGGAAAGGCGCTGTAGAAACCATCATTGAGAACCGAAAAGAAGCGCCGTATACTTCTTTATTCGATCTCACCAAACGAATCGATCTTCGTGCAGCAAACAAAAAGGCTATGGAGAACTTGGCCTTGGCTGGGGGCTTTGACTCTTTTGATAAGGTGCATCGATCCCAGTATTTCAATCCGGATGGGGATGGTATTTTATTTCTCGAAAAAGCCATACGATTTGGCGCCAAATACCAAGAAAATGAAAACTCCTCACAAACCAATCTTTTTGGTGCAACCAATGATAGCACCTATCAAGTTCTAAAAGTTCCCTTCTGTGAACCTTGGGGAAATTTAGAACGCTTAAAGCGAGAAAAAGAAGTTGTAGGGATTTATATATCAGGACACCCTCTGGATGATTTCAAAAGAGAAGTAGATTTGTTTACCAATGCAGGCTTACACGTTCTATCAGATCTTTATCCCATAGTAGGTCGAGAGATGCACGTAGCAGGTATCGTTAATGCCGTCGAGCATTTGGAAACAAAAAATGGTAAGGGGTGGGCCAAGTTTCAGCTGGAGGATTTCAACGATCAGTTTGAGTTTCGCATTTTTGGAGAGGATTATTTAAAGTTTCGCCATTTTATAGGAATTAATCAGTTTGTCCGCTGTAAATTGATTATTAAACCCGGTTGGGCCAACAAAGAAACAGGGAAGGTTGGTGAACCCAGGATTCAATTCCTACAATTTGAGCAACTGCAGAGTACCCTGGCTAACCATGCTAAAAGACTCACCATAAAAATCCCTGCTGAAACAATAAACTCCTCTACAATAGATTCATTAGAACAAGTATTGAAGCCCTTCAAAGGAGACAAAACACTGCTATTGGATTTGATTCATAAAGAGCCAGAGATTAAATTAACGACGACTAGTCGAAAGCTAAAACTCGACATCACCAGTGATCTGTTGGATATGTTGGAAGAAAACCAATGGCGTTATCGAGTTAACTAGATACGGTTTATAGAAATATCATATAAATTGATGCCGAACGATAAATGAAGCTGGAATGAAAAATGTAAATTTGTAAAAAAATTAAACAGTATGGCACTAGAGATAACAGACGCTACATTTGACGAAGTAGTATTGCAATCCAACAAACCTGTTATGGTTGATTTTTGGGCAGCTTGGTGCGGCCCTTGCCGAATGGTAGGCCCAATCATCGATGAATTAAGTTCCGAATACCAAGAAAAAGCAGTAGTTGGTAAAGTTGATGTGGATGCCAATCAAGAATTTGCAGCCAAATACGGGGTGCGTAATATCCCTACTGTTTTAGTATTCAAAAACGGGGAATTGGTTGGTCGTCAGGTGGGAGTAGCACCCAAGCAAGCGTATGCTGACGCCCTAGACGCTGCAATGTAATTTCTATTTTCTTTCCCTTCCAATAGTTTGGGATTTCAAATTAGGGGCGTATATTTGCCATCGCTAATTGGGTCTGGTAGTTCAGTTGGTTAGAATACATGCCTGTCACGCATGGGGTCGCGGGTTCGAGTCCCGTCCAGACCGCTCCAACGATGTTGTGTGTTGTGATACTGAAATAGTAGCGCAACTAATGAGAAGCTTTCCAGTAAAATGGAGGGCTTTTTTATTTACCTATGAATTGAAAACTCAACAGGAGAATCAAAATACCTAAAAGTCCTTGAAAGAAGGTCGCTACCGTATGCGTTCGCAATGCTTTTTGAGGCTCTATTCCCCCCACTTGTGAAACAATCCAAAAATAAGAATCGTTGGCATGCGACACGGTCATGGCTCCGGTGCCAATGGCTAGGATTCCCCATATTTTACCCATATCACTATCCAATCCTAAGCCAGGCAAAAGCGGAAATGTTATGGCAGAGGCAGTCAAAATAGCGACTGTGGAGGATCCTTGGGCCGTTTTGAGAAAGGCGGCTAGCAAGAAAGGAATCAGTAAACCCATACGCTCAGGAAAAGACAGTACAGCCAAATATTCTCCCAAAGGGAGCTGCTGTAAAACTTTTCCAAGCGCTCCGCCCATGGCTGTTATCATGACAATTGGTAAGGCTTGATCCCAACTTTTTCGGGCTTGATGTTTCAAGGGTGTATCCGTGTAGCGTTGCAACAAGGGGATCCCCATGACTCCACCTATAAAAAGGGCAATCAAGGGATTGGAAAGAACGCTCAAAAGATATCTTAAAGTGCTGTTTTGCGTGGGTAGGGTTCCTAAAGCCATCATAAAAATGGGAACCATGATTGGGCTTATCGCTTTACCTATTGGGGGAAGTTTAGACGTTTTTGGTGAAATACCTGTAGGGCTCTCAATTGGAATTGTTTCTTTTACATTCCGTCCAATCCAGTAGGAATACCCTGCACCGGCAAGTGTTAAAACAAAGGCCAACAACCCCCCCCAAAGAAAGAGAATAAAGAGTTGTGTGAGTTCGAAATTGGCAGCCGCTGCCAGCGGACCAGGGGTGGGTGGAACAAGAACATGGGTTGCAAAAAGTCCAGTAGAAAGGGCTACCGTCAGACCCATTTTTGGAGTTTGGCTCTCTTGAGCCAATTGATTGTTGAGAGAATTGAGTATGACAAAAGCCGCATCGCAAAAAACGGGTATGGAAACCCAATAACCGATAAAGCCAACCACAAAATGAAGGGGCCATTGTGCCATTTTCCTCAGTAAAGTTTTGGCTATGGAAAGTGTAGCACCCGAAGCTTCTAAGCACACCCCAATCCAGCTTCCTAGGAAGATGAGAACACCAATTTTTTTGACCGTACTAATGAATCCCATTCCTATTACACTGGGCCAATCCAGTAAAGGAACTTGGAAGACGATGGCCCCAAAAAAAGTTCCGAGGAACAAAACCCTGAGGGGAGGCCAACGAAGCACACTGGTTCCAAGAATAATCCAAATCAATAAAACCAATAAAAGGATTAAATCACTGTTCATTTTTTTATTTTGAAGTGAGAGATGAGGAGCTTTTGTGTAACTTTTTCTATGGCTTCAAAAGCGTTTTTTTGAGCGTATTCCAGTGACTCACACTCTTCAAGCAAACTTTTCCATCCAACAACGCCACAGGCCTCAAGAGTTTTGATGTCCAACTGGATTTGCCCGCATACAACTAGTGTAGGAACCCTATATAAATG
>CENG01008899.1_pt1 | contig 12352 bp, 6 predicted proteins | sample 530131 | NCBI WGS metagenome assembly CENG01 (sample SAMEA2591057, study PRJEB7988) | marine metagenome | biome: marine biome (ENVO:00000447); feature: surface water (ENVO:00002042) layer; material: saline water (ENVO:00002010), including plankton (ENVO:xxxxxxxx) | depth 5 m
AAGGCCCCTACGCAGGATGTTGGGGTCTCCCGAAAGGTCACGTTGAGTCAAATGAATCAATCGAAGACGCCGTACTCAGGGAACTCAAAGAAGAAACGAATATCTCCGGCGACGTCTCCGGCTTCATAGGTCTTCGAACAACCAAAACTTCCCACGGCGTCGGTCTCTTCTTGTGTTACAAAATCAATCCTACACAACTCGTAATCAAGCCCCAAGAGGATGAAATCTCCAATGCAGAATTCTTCTCACACGATGACTTTGATCGCCTTGAATGGGTTTCTGCAGCAATGAGAGGATTCGCCGAAGTGGCTCTCAAAAACACGACTCTCCCACTCATCGACCTCAGCTCAGAATCAAAACGACCCTATCACCTCGTCTTCAGTGACGGTCGCGAAACATTGACAGAGGAGGCATTCCGATGATTGATGTCCGCCGAATTGACGGTAATGATAAGCCGTTGAACCTGAACGGGACGCACGTGGTTTATTGGATGACCAGTGCTCGTCGTGCTCGATGGAATCATGCCCTTGATCATGCTGTAGAACTGGCGAATGAACATCATGTTCCACTCATCGTAGTCGAATGCCTTGCACTTGGCCATCGCTGGGCTAACGACCGTATTCATACGTTCGTTCTTCAGGGAATGCTGGATAATAGAAAACTCTTCGAAATGAGCGCAGTAACTTACGTTCCTTACGTCGAAACCAAAAAATTTCAGGCAGGAGGCTTACTTCAGTCGTTTGCAAAAGATGCGGTAGCTGTCGTGATCGATGATTATCCAACGTACATGCCTCGCGATGTCGCCAAACGTGCCAAGAAACTTGCACAATGCTCAGTCCGCTGCATCGATAGCAACGGAGTTGTCCCACTGCGTGCCCCAGAACGCTCATTTTCAACAGCTCACTCGTTCCGACGCTACATCCACCAAAACGTCCTAAACTTCATCGCAGATCCACCGTTGCCTCATCCTCTCAAAGAACTCAATGATGTTCCAGATGGTTCAACAATCGTGAAGCAATGTTTCGAGGAAGTGAACATTCCGTTGACTCCACTTGAATTCATTTGGAGAGTTTCGGAAGCATCTCGGGAAGGTAGGGACGCACTTCAAGCGCTTGATATCGACCACGATGTTCCCCCGGTCGATAGTCGTCGAGGAGGTTCTGTTACAGCCCGAACGGAACTGAAGAAATTTATTGAGCAGCGCTTGAACACATATCACGTCGACCGCAACCACCCTGAACGGCACGGCGGAAGTGGTCTTTCCCCTTGGCTCCACTTTGGACACATTTCTTCCTTTGAAATTGTCAACGAAGTCCTGACTTCCCAGAAGTGGAATCCCATGCTCATTACACCTCCTCACAACGGCCGGCGAGCAGGGTGGTGGGGTCTGAGCGAGGGTGCTGAAGCATTCTTGGACCAAGTCATCACTTGGCGAGAACTCGGGTTTGTGTATTGCTATGAACACCCCGATCACACCTCGTACCAAACTCTCCCTGAATGGGCCAAAAAGACCCTCGAAGAACACGCAACAGACGAACGTCCATACGTTTACACCTTTGAACAACTCGAGAATGCTGAAACTCACGATCCGCTATGGAATGCAGCCCAAATGCAGTTACGAAAAGAAGGAATTATTCACAACTACCTGCGTATGTTATGGGGAAAGAAGGTACTAGAATGGTGTCCTGATCCAGAAAAAGCCTGTGAGTGGCTAATCCAACTCAACGACAGATGGGCACTTGACGGAAGAGATCCAAATTCCTATACTGGCATCTTCTGGATTTTTGGTCGATTCGACCGGGGATGGTTCGAACGTTCAGTCTTCGGAAAGATTCGATACATGACATCTGCATCTACACAACGTAAGTTCAAAACTGAGGATTATATACGAAAATACGCTGATTCTTAACAAAGGAGATGCGTATGCCCATTTACGAACACACTGCAACATTCCCATTTTCTCGAGAAACCGTTTGGAACTGGCATGCTGGGCCCGGTGCAGTGCGACGAATTATGCCTGAATGGGAGGGAATCCGTCCACTCGAAGTCGGTGGAATCAAGGATGGAGCAGTAACCACATTTCGTATGTCCATTGGAATAGTTCCCCAAAAATGGAAGGCAAAACACCACAGTTACATAGAGGGCGAACAATTTTGTGACAACATGATCAAAGGACCTTTTGCTCGATGGAACCACACACACAAATTCCTTGAAAACGGAACTGACGAGATGAAGATTCAGGATACAATCGATTGGAAACTGCCGTTTCACTTCTTTACTCGAATAGGAGCTCCAATCATGGTTATGCCACGAGTTCATCAAATGTTCAAACATCGATCAAGAAGAATTCTTGCAGACCTAAAACGCCAAGAGATGTTCAAAGATGCACCCCGTAAACGAATCCTCATCAGTGGTTCAACAGGTCTTATCGGCACTCAGCTCGGTGCGTTTTTAGAGACCGATGGCCATGATGTTCATCGTCTCCTTCGTCCAAGTACGAAATTGCATGCAGACCAAGACCCAGCAAAAGTCGTCAAATGGAACGATCATACCGGTGAAATTCTGGAAGGCTCTCTTGAGAATTTCGACGTTGTCATCCACCTTGCTGGCGCAGGAATTGGAGACAAGCGATGGAGTAAGAAACGCAAGAAGCTCATCGCTGAAAGCCGTGAGATACCTGGTAGAAACCTTTCCAATGCTCTCGCTGAGTTATCATCTCCTCCTTCCTTGTTTATGTGTGCCTCAGCCATCGGCTTTTACGACAATAGGGGCGATGAAGACTTGGATGAAACCAGCAGCATTGGTGATGGATTCTTAGCGAAGATTTGCAAGAAATGGGAAGATGCAATGAAACCTGCTTCCGATGCAGGCATTCGTACAATCATCATGCGTAATGGGATCGTAACCACTGCGTCGGGTGGCATGCTTCAACAAATTCTCTTACCAGCAAAACTTGGTGGGATGGGTCCAATCGGTGGTGGGCGTCAGTGGCAATCATGGATTTCGTTTGACGATCTCATCTACGCTATCCACTATCTCATGAATCATGAAGATGCAAGCGGGGTATTCAACATGACATCCCCTAATCCAGTTACGCAGAAGCAGTATGCAAAGACGCTTGGAAAAGTATTGCGAAGACCTGCCTTTGCTCCCGTCCCCGGATTTGTGATGAAAATTCTGTTCGGCGAACTGGGTAAATCACTCATACTTGATGGTCAAAAAGTCCATCCAAAACGGTTACTCGAACTTGGATTCGAGTTCGAACACGAAACACTAGAGTCCGCACTTCGTGACACATTAGGTCGCTTTGCCTAATCGTCGCTTTGTTCATAACCAGTATGTAGCATGGACAAACATGCTCGGGCGTAGCATTGCAGTTGGCATGTTTGCCCTGTTGTTGCTTTGCATGATTCCAGCAGTCCATGCAGATGATACTCAAGCAGCCTCGAATCTGTTAACGGATGGCGTCTCGTCCAACGGTTACGTTTGTGATCCGGATGGTTGCTCTCCGAATGACGGAACCGACTGGTGGCGTATTTTTGCTTACAAGGGTGACATTGTCAGCATAACGTTCTCCGGTTCGATGAGCAATGCGGCTTGGTGGTGCCCAGGAGATGGCTGGGAAGGTGATTACTCGATGCACGATGAATCGGGTTCACAAGTAGCGACCATGGGGAGAAGCAATGACAACCCCTCAGGTACGCTTTCCAAGACCATGGCGCAACCAGGTTATGTCTATGTGAAAATCAAAGGAAAGGATTCATGGTGTAACGATGGATTTGACTACACTCTTCTTGCCTCAATCGACAAGACCGACCGAGATACGGACGAGGACGGATTTGTGGATGCTGACGATGATTGTGACCTCATTGTAGGAACCTCAACGAACGACCGTAAAGGTTGCATAGATTCTGATTCTGATGGATGGTCAGATACGGATTCCGGATGGGATGTACAGAATGGAGCAGATGCTTTTGAGTCAGATGCAACTCAGTGGCGAGATCGCGATTTCGATGGTTATGGGGACAACATCCTCGGCAACCAACCGGACCATTGTCCTGATAATCGAGGGTACTCAACATCCGACCGATACGGATGTATAGATTCCGATGGAGATTCCTATTCCGATGCAGATCCTGGAGGTTTGAATGGTCTAGACCCATGGTTTGCTCATCCAGATGGACTCGCCGATGCATTCCCGTTTGAGGGAAGTCAGTGGCAAGACACTGATGGAGATGGATTTGGTGACAACTGGGATGACCCAATGTGGAACCAATCTCACCTTGATTGGGGAATTGGTCAATGGATCGATGTCGCTTACCAACCTGATGCCTGTCCATTCATTCTCGGATACTCGTTTGCAGATCGATACGGTTGTCCAGATGCAGATAATGATGCATGGTCAGATCCTGGTGAAAACTGGACTGCTTCAGAGGGAGCGGATGCATTCCCACTTGAACCGACACAATGGCGCGACAGAGATTTCGATGGCTATGGGGATAATCAAACCGAAGGTGCCAAACTCATCGATGATTTCCCAGACAATCCTACACAATTCCGCGATTCTGATTTTGATGGTTGGGGAGATAACCAAACATATGGAGCCACTCAAATCGATGATTTCCCAATGATTCCAAGCCAGTACAGAGATACTGATGGAGATGGATATGGAGACAATCTCGCAGGATTTGAGGGCGATGTGTGTGTAAATTCCAATGCTGAAGAAGTGGAGAGCGGATGGATTTCACGTTTTGACCGCCTCGGTTGCAGAGACAGAGACAAAGACGGTTATTCCGACCCAACAGATGATTGGATTTCACATCCTGAAGGATTTGCTGATGCATTCCCAGACGATCAATCGCAGTGGTACGATACCGATAACGATGGATTTGGTGACAACATGGAATACTTCGATGGTCTCGCATGGCGTCTTGCCTTTAGGGGCGATGGTTGTAAAACGACATACGGGCTTTCCACATTCGATCGATGGGGTTGTCCAGATTCGGATGAGGACGGCTGGTCCAATCCAACACCATACTGGCTTGCTAGCCCGGGTGGAACGGGTGATGCATGGCCGGAGGATCCAACACAGTGGCATGATCGTGATGGAGACGGGCGAGGAGACAATCCTTCGGGAACAACAGCAGATGTGTGCCCCTCACAACCTGGAACATCGGTTGGTCCCAGTGCAGGAGGAGACCGTTGGGGCTGTCCAGATACAGACGGGGACGGTTGGTCGAATCTGGGAGATTCATTCATTCATGAGCCAACCCAATGGAGAGATACCGATGGTGATGGATACGGCGATGAATCCGATGGGAATGAAGCCGATGCATGCCCAACAATTCGCGGAACATCGATTCTTGACCGACTAGGTTGCCGGGATACAGACGGGGACGGTTGGTCCGACCCAACAGATGATTGGGAAGCACACCCATTTGGCCTAGCTGATGCTTTCCCAACAGAGGCATTGCAATGGAAGGACAGTGATGGTGACGGATTTGGCGATGTGCCTCTTGGTGCGCTTCGCGACGATTGCCCAGAGGCATTTGGAACTTCAATTCGAGACTTACAAGGCTGTGAAGACAACAACGGCGACGGTTGGTCGAACGAATACGGTGAATGGAATGCGGCTCTCGCAATCATGGGCGAAGATCCAGCCGCATCTTGGTTGACCTATCTGATTGTGGGTATTGCATTCATTCTTGGGGCATCCGCGGCACTCGTTGTCCGGACAATGCGTCCAGAGGAAGAAAAAATGTTGACTGAAGAGTTGCTCGGAATCGAACCTCATCTAAATGATTCCATGCCACTTCCAGATCCTTCAGTAATGCCATTACCAGATTTGGCTATTCCACTCCCTCCTCCTCCCGGAGGTGACCAAGGTGCGTAAGTTGGCTTTCTTTCTGACATTACTGTTCATTACACCTCTGGCTTTGGTTGGAAATGCACATGCTGAATCCGATGCTGGTCTGGAGGAAGCAGGTATTACGATGGTTGCCCTTCGAAACGATTCTCTCGATTTGAATCAAGACGGGGATGTCGATGCTGTGCGTGTTGTTGTCATCCTCAACTCATCCATCCCTTCAACCATCGTAGATGTTCGGCTTATTGCCACACACAATGATCGAAGTGTTACTGAATCAACCACGATTGAAATTAATGGTCAAACAAATACGAGTCTGACATACGATGCTTGGTCTCGTGGCTCTCATGATCTTTTACTTGCATTCTATGACATGAATGGTGTTGAAATTTCAACGATTTCCTTACCAACGTACGAGATGGTACCTGCCTTGCAGACACCGATGCTTTCCTTACAATTTTCTGGTCAAAACAATCTCCAAACGGGTTCAAATTGTGAAATCAATCGAATGTTTGCCGACGAAACTGGGCCCCGGTATGGAGCACTGGGGACGTTAACTTTCACGGGCGCTCCATTTATCGTTCTTGATAACGCAACCAGTATCGATTGTTCAACGTGGCCTGCAGGAGAATATTCATTGCGAGAAACCTATCGTAACGAGCTTGGACAGACTGCTGAAACCTCTCTTAATCTAACCATCGAAAACCGTCCTGCGCCAACCTTTGATTTGGTTGTAACAGGGGATGGATTAACCACAGATCGTTCCTGTTTGGTCGCTGTCCAGCCGACCGATTCAAACGAAGACTTCACACCCTATGCCAAGGAATGGGACGTATCAACAACGCCTCTCATTTCTGATGGTCCAGTGTACGATTGTTCAAGTCTACCCGCAGGAGTGCACCTAGTTGTTCTCAAGGTCACGAACATGGAAAACATTGCAAGTACCCAAGCGGTCAATATTGTTCGACTACCTGCTGCCGAATTGACACTTGATGAACAAGAAGCTCTGCCAAGCCAGTCTTTTGGTGATGAAACTGTCACGGAGGACGTTGGATGGTACACAATAGCAGTTCTAGGCCTTATCGTAGCTATTGTTGTCTTTGTTCTTTTGGTTCGTGTCCGAGAGGATGATGAACTGCTCACTTTGCCTGAACTTGGCCCCGCGCCACAAATCCTCAACGATGGCTCACCTGATCCTGAAGGCTTGCCCACTGTTCTCGATGATGATGGACAATTGTGGAGAAAGCATCCAGATGGTTCTCTTGACTGGTGGGACCCCACCTACAACATTTGGCAGCGCTGGTGATGATGATGTCGGAATGGCTCATGTATCTTCTAATCGGTATTGGTGCAATCATTAGTCTTCTTCTTCTCAATGGGGTTTGGATTTGGTGGGCTCGAGTACGACCTCGTCAACCAAAACTTCATGCAGATTGGGCTTCGGATTGCGAATTCACTCCGAGCGCAGTGTTCAATGATTCTTTGATCACCTTCCGAAATGTGCGCGATTTTCATTGGCGAACAACCAAGGATCGTGATGAGAAATGGGCTGACGAGGTAACTGTGGATTCAACAAAAGTCAAGCACATCTGGTTTGTTGTCGATCAATTCCATGCCTTCAGAGGGATGTCTCACACCTACCTGACGTTTGAGTTCCATGACGGAACGTGCCTCTCCTTCTCGTTTGAGACACGTCGACAGCGTGGTAAAAGGTATCATCCTTGGACAGGGCTATGGCGCTCGTATGAGTTGTATCTTCTCGTTGGGTTCGAGCGCGATGTCACCCAGTTGCGAACGCACGGCCGGAACAACATCGTTTCGATGTATCGTGTCATAACCCCTCCTGACAAAGATCGACAAATGATTGTTCAAATTGCACATCGCCTCAATCAATTGGCAAATCGGCCTGAATTTTACCACACACTGTTCAAAACCTGCAATACCTCCATTGTGAGGGCTGTCAATACTGTGACTCCGGGACGTATTCCTTTCCTTTGGAGAAATTTCCTTCCGGGGTATACTCCGAAGGCTGCGCTCAAACTCAATCTGATTGAAGATTGGGGCGGATTGGAAGCAACGATGGAGAAAGCAAGATTTGACCAACACGCACAAGGCTGGGATGGCGTGAGTGATTACAGTGCATACATCCGATCTGGGATGCCACCCTCACCCTTCGATGAGCAACAAGAGGTCGCCTGATTGAGCGGATACGACGATTTCAGACTCAATCGCTTTGTTCGAAACTCCTTGTGTTCCTGTTGTTAATGAGGCATTATGAAGTGGATATTGACATCCTTCTAGTTTCACACCTTGAACCGAGCCAAATGCGATGAGGCTGATGATTGCATCCGGTTTGACTTGGAATGTAGTGGGTTTGGAATCAACTCGTGTTGCCGTCCATCCATTGAGAAGAATTTTGGCCGAACTCTGGCATTCAAACAAGGCTGAGTATGCTGCAAGATGGTGGTCGTATCTTCCGATCCCAACACCGATGATATCAATCCTAGCATTCGCTTGTTCTTGCTGTACCCATTGCAATCCCTTTGAAATGTCGCTCTTATCCTGGCTTGGGATGCGAACGATTTGGACCCCACTAGATTCACACTGATTCAACACTGTTGAGGTGATGCTGTCCAAATCTCCGATAATGATATCTGGAATTAAATTCAATTCGAGTAATCGATTTGCAGCACCATCTAATGCAACAAGAACATCGTACGTAGTTCTTTGATGGTGAAGATTGAACGAACTCGGCCATTCACCGTTTGCAACGATGAGAACCCGGCCCATGACGTCTGGACACATCCACTCTTCTTGACCTCATGGGTTGTTTGGAACCACATGGAAATCAATCAAGTCCTGACAATGGTTTAGAACGTTGAGTGTTCTGAGCAGTTTATGCGCGGGGAGCGGACGCTTTTCAAATCGGTCTTGTCGTCTGGACTTGTCCTGCTCATGCTTCTCCAATTGATGACTCCTCTCGCCTCACATACCATGCCCAGTGAATCGGTTTTAGGTGAAGATAACCTCCTTGAATATACGCTTCCAAGCGAACTTGAACATGGCCATGATCTTGCTGGACAAACCATCGATTTGGAAGGGATGACAGAACTCCTTGTACGTCAAGACTCTTCCATCGATATGTGGATGAGTGAAGTATTGGTTTCTGGTACTCCAAGCGACCTGAGCCGTCCGAGTGTGTATCTTGCGGAGAACGGTTCGAGTTACTTTTGTTGGATGAACAATCTCGGAGAAGTCAGAATGGGTGTGCGAACATCTGCAGGAGTGTTCACAGATTCACTCATTGATATGGTCAATGCAACACTCGGTCTAATCGGCTGTTCAGTCGTTGTTGACGACTCGTACCGGCCACTCGCAATTTATGGTGATGGGGCGAACGTCAAGATGGCCCGTCTTGCCTTCCAAGGGCAAGTCTACACAAGCGATACTTGGTTAAATCGAACCATTATCGAAGATTTGTATCCAGAATCTATGGTCCTCCGACTCACGGACGAGGGCCATGAATTTGCAGTTGTCCGAACAACGACGGGGGAACTGTGGCAGGTCAACAACAGTGCTCTTCGTTGGTATCATGATCGACTCGATAGCGGGCCTGTTGGCGAAGAGTACGAATTGAAGATGGATGACAACGGCGTTGCCAACATCGCATACACTCGCTCTGAGGAAGCTGTGCGTTTGCAGGTCGATGGCCAAGAGCGGACAGAACAGATTCTTGCCCGTGATGCGAGCGTTCATACTGCGATTGGCCTAGATTTAGATTTGAGCGGCCTTGCACAGATTGCAACGACTTCGTACGATACCGGACAAACTGAACTTTCGATTTTCAAGAGTTTGGAAGATCAATCCACTGGACGATTGTCCAATGAAGCGATGAGTTCGTTCGAATTGTATCCGGATGTCGAGGAAGGTAGTGCATCATATGGGGATTTCAACGCTGATGGATTCGATGATGTTGTTTTCACTCAACCAACAGCATCGGACAGTGGTTTAAACAACAATGGACGCGTAACAATTTTGTTCGGTGGAAACGATGGCCTTGAATCATCAACTCCGATTGTTATGAGCGGAACACAAACCTCTGAACTCTTTGGTTCGGGTGCAGTTGTCGGAGATTTCTTGGGAACAGGTGGTAACCAACTGTTGCTCTCATCGCCCGGTTTCGACAATCTCAGTCGTTCTGGAGAGCTCAACCACGGGCTTGTTTCGTTGTATGAATGGAATCATACTCAGTTCGATCTTGTATGGAGTACAACTGGAAATGCCGAGGAAATGCTCGGGCAAGATATCTCAAGAATTGATGACATGAATGGCGACGGTTTTGATGATGTTGTCGCTCTTCAAGGAAATTGGAGCGATGGAACGAATAAGGGTCGTTTGTCGGTCTACGAGGGTGCAACGGATGGGCTTGTTTGGTCTCATAACATATCAGCCAGCACCAATGGTGAATATTTCGGGCGTTCAATGTCCAGCGGTGGAGATCTGAACGGTGACGGATTTGGCGACTTTGTAGTTTCAAACTCGGGTGATGAAGCATCTCCAATCGGATTCTCAGCAATCGAAGTCTTCTACGGCTCAATCGATGGTCTATCTGCAACATCGAATAAATCCATACAACGTTTGGCTCAAGGTACATTGCTCGGAACAGTGGTCGAAATTATTGATGATATCAACAACGATGGAATGGATGAGTTGTTGGTTCAGGAACTTTCACCAACCGGAGCGCCCCTCGGAGGTATGGTTCACCTTTTGATGGGCAATTCCTCTGAAAACTTTAGTGAGACAGCAGATTGGACAAGTCAAGGAACAAATAACGAACGTCTTGGATGGATGTTTGCATCAGCAGGTGATGTCAATGACGATGGTTATGTGGATACGTTCATTGGTTCAAGCATGGGTTACACTCCTTCAGGACAACTCAATTTGTACCTTGGTTCGTCTGAAGGATTTGTTTCTGCAGTTGAAACAATTCGTACCGGTGTTCAAGGAAATAACCTCGGTTTGGTCACCTTGGGTGGTTTTGACTCGAACGCTGATGGTGCGATTGAATTTGTGTATTCGACACGAAATTCCACCCGTGGAACCAACTATGGCGTCGACATGATCACGGTCAGTAAGCAGGATTTCGATACCAGTCAATTCACGTACCAAGGTGAAATGTCCGGGCTAAAATTGACAACTTCAAACCGTGGTGAAACCTCGATGTTGTTCTCTCTCAATGATTCTTCGTCACACTCCTTCGTCCATCTTGAGCATGTGGATGATGGCTCCCCTGGTGGTTCATGGGTTAGTGAAACCTTGGCCACTGGTTCAACACCTTTCTATTTCCAGTTTGATGTCACACCTGCGGGGCAACCTCAGGTAGTAGTTCTTGACGAAACTGAAGGATACGTTTACCACACAACAACATCCTGGACCGCATTGCATCAAGAGATTCGTACGTTCAGTGAGTTTGGAACATATCCTGTCTCCGCAGTCGATGCAAACGGCGACCTTCACGTGGTGTATTCGCACAACACCATTGAGAAGTTGTATCACTCTACAGAAGAAGCCGGCAATTGGTCCTCAAGTGAGATTCTGTCGAACTCAAATCTATCCTCTTCTCCGTCTCTATGGTTTGAAGGAAGCGATATGCACGTTCTCTATCGCGACTCGAATTTGGACAGCCTTGAGCACATTACCAAATCTGGAGGTACTTGGTCAACCGAGACTGAGTTGAGTCCCGGCATGGCTCTGGGTACTGAACATGTGTCCCTTCAACTCGGTAATGGAACAACACTGGTTGCAACAACAGTGAACAACTCAGGAGTTCATGAGTTGCAAATCCTTGACATCGACAACGATTTCTCAACCATACTCCGAAACATGAGCGACGGTACAGCTGAACTTTCAATGTGCATGGATACGAGCAATACAATTGTTGTTCTGTCTCTTGATTCAAATGGAATTCTTGTGACCCATGAGCGAAACGCAACAACGGAAGCTTGGACCAATGTCTCGATGCAACAACTTGGTTTCGTTACTGGGATTTCGGATGGGTACGATCTTGCATGCACACAACACGGGACATCACTGATCTTCGCAGTTCAATCAACAGTGAACGCTTTGCATGAACGAAACAGTACAGGAGCATGGACTACCTTTGGTACACAACCAATTTCTGCTGAAGGTGGAGCATGGGGTGTTGTATCAAGTGGTTCTGGAATCGTGCTCATGACAACCACGCCTTCGACGGATACACTTCGTATCAATACACTTCATCTTGACGGCCGTTCAGAAGACCGTACGACTTGGTCAACGCACGAAATGAAGAATGTGTATACGAACATGAATTTCTCTTCAACTGTTGACTCGAATGGTACTCTTATTGCCACATACTTTGACTCGGTTGACATGGATGTTGAGATGTTGCGTTTCTATGTCGATACTGACCGTGACCTCATCTTTGACCGAATTGATGGAATGCCA
>CENG01068119.1_pt1 | contig 12346 bp, 8 predicted proteins | sample 530131 | NCBI WGS metagenome assembly CENG01 (sample SAMEA2591057, study PRJEB7988) | marine metagenome | biome: marine biome (ENVO:00000447); feature: surface water (ENVO:00002042) layer; material: saline water (ENVO:00002010), including plankton (ENVO:xxxxxxxx) | depth 5 m
CCGAACCCGATCCTATTTTTGGCTGCACAGACCCAGAAGCGATGAACTATGATGATCAGGCAACAGACGATGATGGAACATGCGAATACATGGAAACTGTACCTTGTAACGGCATGGTCCTTCTTTGCCACCGGCCTTATGATCATGTCACATTTCCTGAAACTCATAATGCCTTCTCTACGCACGAAGACAACATCTACTATCCTGCGAGTAATCACAGAACAGGATTTCAGGCACAATGGAATGCGGGAATGCGTGCCTTTATGCTCGACACACACTACTTGACGGATGCAGATCAGAGCGAGTCCAACGTACGGTTTTGCCACGGAGATTCAAGTCGCGGCTTCAGTCCATGCACTTATGGAAACGTTGATCCATGGACATGGTTGGCCAATCTAGAATCTGAAATGCAATCGGAAGAGCGAGATATTGTCACATTATTGATTGAAAACCATGTCGAAGCAGACCACCTCAAAGCATTGTTGGACGATGTTGGTCTAAGTGATATGATGTATATTCATGAACTCAATTCTGAGTGGCCAACACTGATTGAACTCATCGATATGGACAAGCGGTTGGTTGTCTTCTGGGAACAATCCGGAGATTCTGAGCATCCGTACTTCCATGATTTCCTCACCTTTGGCTGGACTACAAACTATGCTGATGATAGCACCTCTTCGATGGACTGTAATCCGCTGCGAGGAGACGCATCTCAACCCGTGTACCACATGAACAACTGGTTGAAGAATCAAGCCGGCCTTTCTGATCCAACGCGCTCGGCAGAAGCCAACGATGTTGATTTCATGGTTGAGCGAGCAGAAGAATGCATCCAAGATCACGGAAAACGTCCAACCTTCATCGCAGTGGACTGGTGGGAAGATGGTGACGTTGTCGAAGCCGCACGATTGGTCAATCTCATTGAGGTTGCATGAACCTGAGCGGACTTGCCAAGGTTGTGACGTTTTTCTGCTCAAGAAGGGCTCCTCTGGCAACGCTTTGAGCATCTGCTAATGCTTCCGAGACTGTGTTGATCGGTGCACAGGGAATGCCTTGCAACATCCGTTCGACCTCATTGCGATTGTAATGTCCAATCCATGCTTGAATGATGGTTTCAATTTCGCCTCTATTAGCAATTCGTCCAGCATTGGTACTCCATTCTTCACGAGGAGGTATCCCTGAAATGGAACAAAACGATTCCCACTGGGAATCCGAACCAACGGCAACAACGAACCACCCATCCTTTGCTTCGAAGGCTCGATACGGGACAAGATTCGGATGAGCCGAACCCATTCGAGTAGGATCGATGCCGCTTGCAAGCACGTTTTGGGCCTGATTTGCAAGTGAGGCGATAGCGCAATCCCACAAACTCACATCGATGTGTCGTACAGTACCTGTTCGTTCCTTATCGAAAAGAGCCGCAAGGATTGCGTTACCAGCATAAAGGCCAGTGATGATATCAATCCAAGCAACGCCGACCTTGACCGGAGATCCCTCAGCTTCTCCAGTAATACTCATGATACCACTTCGTGCTTGGAGGGCAAGATCGTATCCCGGTTCATCCCGCCGTGGTCCGGTAGCCCCATAGCCTGAAATTGAACAGATGATGGTGTCGCTCGGAAGTTCATCAAGGAGTCGTTGAAGCGTTCCAGGTTTGAAATTCTCAACGATAACATCGGCCCATTCAACCAGTTCCATCAATCGATCTTTTTCTTCTTTCAAATTCATTTGAAGTATTGACTTTCCTCGATTGCAAGATAGGAAGTATGCAGCAACCCGCTCTCCATCAAAATCGGTTGCGAATGGAGGCCCCCATCCACGTGTGTCATCGCCCCATGGGGCTTCGATTTTGGTTACATTTGCACCCAAATCAGAAAGCATTTGAGCGGTGTATGGCCCAGCTAAAATTCGAGAAAGGTCGAGAACATTGATTCCGTCCAAGATTCCGCTCATGACACCTCCAGACATCCGAAAGAGTTGAACCCAACCCTCTGGCTTTGTGGCCATGAGCGAGGAGAAACCCAACCACAATCGGGTGTGGTGGGGCTTGCTCATTTTGGGCCTTCTACTCCATTTGTCATCCGTTGCAAACAGTGATTATGGCCTTGATACTCATCTCCATCTTGCAGTCATTGAATCGAACGAAGACGGTACGCCGAATCTTGAATGGGGAGATGTACGTCCAAGTGATCCCTTGGCAAGTAATCCTAGCGAAGAACAAATTCTCGAACGGGGATGGTGGCAGATTTTGGAACTGTATCCTTCGTGGTTACTTCCCTTTGCTGCATTCTTGCCAATGCTTGCACTGATTTGCCTTGTGTTGGTGATGACGAAAGGACAACCCCAACTCGCCGCACTCGTGGCACTTCATCCTTCATTCATTTTTGCTACAGGTCGTCTTTACCCTGAATCGACGGTTGCTCTTGCTGTTGCGGGCATCGTAATCGCTTCTCTCAATCTTTTTCGTCAGCGTGGTTGGACTCTGCTCCAGTGGATTCTCTTGGCCGTTGCGAGTGTCCATCTTCTTGTTCTCGTCAAAGGCCTATCTTCGACGATTGGCTGGGGCTTGCTCGGGATTCTCTTTGCATGGATTCTTCTCGACCGAACCGTTCCCAAATTGAATTCCTATTCCCGTGATCCATTGAAGGCACTGTCGCTCTCCATTCCACTTGTTCTGATTGCAATGATTGCTGCATCATTTTCCACTGGTGGCTCATTAGCCACAATTCAAACCCATTCTGTAGCATGGCTGTTTGCCCTACTCATCGCATTCCTTGACGGGTTCGGGTTGTACCTTTTGGTTGGACTTTGTTGCTGGCCATTTGTATCTGATTTCGTTACCTATGCGAAACAATCGAAGGACAATGAATCGGTTTTCCTTACGATATTTGTCGCTTCAGGAACCCTCCTGATGTCCATGTGGATTGCATCACTGTGGGTTTTCGAAGCAGATCGATGGGGCCTACCATTGTGGGAGAATATGATTGTGATGGGGAACAATGGGAGATACCTTACGGCTCTTATGTTCCCGCTTGTATTGCTTGTTCATCGAAGTATGAAGGGCAAGGAAATAGCGCTCGTTCGACCGCTCGTTCTTGCACTCATTTTGGTCCTTCCTCTCTCGATGCTGGCAGGAATTCATGGTCAGACCATGTGGACCGATGATGCCGCAAAATCGTTTTCAGATGACCTTGAGAACGGAGATGATTTTCTTTACATTGATGATGAAGCACTTGCTATGCATTGGCTGTACACGTTCAGGCTCGAACTTGATCCAGATGGAGAACGTAACATAACCGGTCATTGGCGTGCACCGGAGAGCAACTGGCAGGTTGAACTTGAAGGGCAAGCCGTCATCAATCGAGGTGATCTTAGCGACGTTCGATTCATTGTTGTTGCTCCAGGTCTTGACATGGATCTCCCCGAGGGGTGGCAGCAAACGGCCAATGGAGAGGCTCCTTTCCTCAATGGCGGGGGCGAATGGAAGGTCTATCGAACATCGTGAGCGCAGCGAGGGGTTCAAGTCATCCCTGCCCGAGGGTCGATACGGAGGGAACATGGTGCGACGTGCCGGTGCTCACAACTCATTGCCTGATGAGGACCCTATTCAGACACATGAATGGGAACTCTCTGTCAAGGAAGTCGTCGAACAACAAGGCGCTCAGCGTGCCGAACGGTTGCTCCACAGTGCGGTGGCAGCCGGAGCAGAATCCGGAATTGATATCGATACAACAACCACTCCATATCTCAACACAATTGCGCCCGATATGCAAGGTTCGTATCCTGGCGATATCGAAATGGAGAAGCGACTTCATACCATCAACCGTTGGAACGCAATGATGTTGGTCACTCGTGCCAACAAATACGTCGACGGAATCGGAGGTCACATTTCCACCTATGCTTCTGTATCTCATCTTTGGGAAATCGGTTTGAATCACTTCTATCGGGGTAAGGACGGAGAAGGCTGGGGCGACCATGTTTATTGGCAGGGCCACGCATCTCCAGGAATCTATGCCCGAGCTTGGCTTGAAGGTCGACTAAGCGATGAGAACATGAACAATTTCCGTCAAGAAGTTGGTGGAGAAGGACTTTCATCGTATCCACACCCTCGATTGATGCCAACCTTCTGGGAATACCCGAGTGTATCGATGGGACTTGGTGCAATGACTGCAATTCATCAGGCTCGATTCAATCGATATTTGCATCATCGAGGTCTTGCTGATACAACTCTCTCGCGAGTATGGTACACGATGGGAGACGGTGAATCCGATGAACCAGAATCACTCTCCGAGTTGACTCTTGCAGCCCGTGAAGGACTGGACAACATTGTCATGACAATGAACTGTAATCTTCAACGTCTGGACGGTCCAGTCCGAGGGAACTCGAAAATTGTTCAAGAACTAGAGGGTCGCTTCCGAGGGGCAGGTTGGAACGTCATCAAGGTACTTTGGGGGTCATCTTGGGATGCATTGTTCGAAAAGGATACCAGCGGTATACTTGCGAAGCGACTCGCCGAACTTGTTGATGGCGATGAACAGCGTTTGTTCACTGCTGAGGGTGCGGTTATTCGCAAAGAATTGTTTGCAGGAGAAGCACTGACTGCAATGGTTGCAGACTATTCCGACGAAGAACTCGAAGCGTTGACAGAAGATCTTGGTGGCCATGATTTCCACAAGATACACGCCGCATACGCAGCTGCCTGTGCTCACAAAGGGCAACCGACTGTCGTTCTCGCTCGAACCATCAAGGGATATGGACTTGGACCAGCCTTTGCAGGTCGAAATACAACGCATCAACGAAAGAAAGCAGACGAGAAAGATTTGCGTTTGATTCGAGATGCAATGGGATTGGATTTCAGCGATGAAGATTTGGAGAACCTACCGTTCATTCAACCCAAGGATGTTCCTGATGTCGTTGCATATGCCAAGAAACGCCGTGTTGCAATGATGGGTCCAATGCCAGAACGACGCGTTCCAGAAATCAATCTCACACTCCCAGAAGACTCTGTTTATGCAGAATTCGATGACGGTTCCAAGGGCACTTCTCAGGTTTCGACCACAATGGCCTTCATTCGTCTGATGCGCGGTTTGATGAAAACAAAGGAGTTTGGTGAACGTGTCGTTCCGTTAATTCCTGATGAGGCAAGAACGTTCGGTATGGATCCATTATTCTCAGAATTTGGAATCTATCATCCTGAAGGACAACTGTACAAGCCAGTCGATCACAAGGTATTGATGAAGTACAAAGAATCTGCAAAAGGACAGATTCTCGAAGAGGGGATCAACGAAGCAGGAGCGCTTTCCTCGTTCATTGCGGCAGCAACATCGTATGCCACGCAAGGCTCTCCAACCATCCCGTTCTACATCTTTTACTCGATGTTTGGATTCCAACGCGTTGCTGATTTAATTTGGTCTGCCGCTGATTCACGTGCACGTGGGTTCCTCGTTGGAGCGACCTCAGGTCGAACAACTCTGAATGGAGAAGGCCTGCAACATCAGGATGGGCACTCTCTCTTGATGGCCCATTCCAACCCAGCGGTTCGTGCTTATGATCCTGCTTTTGCTTTCGAATTATCAACCATCATCAAACAAGGAATTGTTGAGATGTGTGAGCAAGATACTGACGTCATCTACTACCTAGCAGTGTACAATGAAAATTATCCAATGCCAGCAAAACCCAAAGGTTGCGAAGAAGGCATTCTGAAGGGGTTATACAAACTTCGAGAAGCTCCATCTGGAGATGGGCCTGTTGTCCGACTCCTCGGTTCTGGACCGATTATGCTTCAAGTTCTTGATGCGGTTGAGAAATTGGAAACGTTTGGTATCCGTTCAGAGATATGGTCTGCGACATCCTACGGCGAACTACGTCGAGAAGGAATGGAAACATCTCGCTGGAATCGCCTCCATCCTGGTGACTCCATGAAGAGTTCATGGGTTGAACAACAATTTGGGGAAGATGCATCACCAATCATTGCAGTTTCCGATAACGTAGCATCCGTTCCAGAAATGATTCGAGAGTGGGTTCATGCGCCGTATACGGTTCTTGGAACCGATGGATTTGGTCGTTCAGACACACGTCCAGCACTCCGCCGCTTTTTCGAAATCGATGGCGAAGCGGTTGCACTCGCAGCGATTTCATCCCTTGTTCGAGAAGGAAAATTGGATGCATCGGTCCATGCTGATGCTATGGCATCGTTCGGCGTATCTGCAGACCGAACAGACATCACAGGCCTTTGATTGGGGGAATCCATCCTCCATCTTTTCGAGCATGATCGAGGATGTGCCAATAGATTGTATCCAACTCATTTGATGAATCTTCAACCGAATCAATCTCGCTCGCACTAAGAGGTTCTGAGAGACTTCTCCATGCTCGTCGAGCATTCCAACGCAATCCAGTGATATGTTGGGCGGGGCCACAGGTAGGCAAGGACAGCCGCGTTTTCCACGGACGTTCAATCAACGAAGTCTGCTTGACTGCAGCGAGAACGGTTTTCCAAGATTCTCCTTTTCCATATTTTTTATTCACAAGCCATGATGGATTGACAGAAGAATCAACAACAAATTCCTGTTCAATGAGAACGGGAATCATCCATGAGGCCATGTAGCCTGCTGGAGCGCGAAACCATCGTCTGAAGTGTTGTGGAAACTCTTGTTCCAATACCGTAGCAGCTGCTTTTAGATCACGAGAAAACCCTTCACCATCCTCTGGCCATGCAGACCAACTCCGATGGTGGAGTCCATGGCAACCAATTGTAATCCGCTTTTCGAATGATTCACAAATGTCTCGGATCATTTGAACAAATTCCCCCGATTCGCATTGGTCAGCAATGACAAACAAGGTAACTGCTCGGTCATGCGTGTTCAACCATTCCTTGAATCCGATCAACCCATTACGAAATGTATCGGACAGCACAGGGAGGTCGTTGTCGGGTTTTGAACGGGTTGGATGTCCTTGATTCGAAGGAACATAACGTAGATCATCGGTATCGACGGTCAACCATACTCGGGTCAAATCGCTCACACCTTCGGCAAATCAACAACGTGAATTTTGTGAGGGACTGTTTTTCCGTTGATTTCAATGCCAATAAATTCGTCAATAACTTGGCCGTTCCATCGGTGACAAATTCGCTCTGCTGTGATGAGACCTGCCTCATTTCGAGGATGGACAGTGATTTCGACTCGGAACACACTTCCCCTTGAATCAAGCCAATCCAAAACTGCATCAACGGCGTTTGAAGCGATTCTGCGGTTTCGGAATCCCTTTCGGACCCAATATCCAAGGTTGTAATTGGAATGGAGCAACTGCATTTCATCACCAAGGCCAATCAATCCAATGAAGGTGTGTTCTTGATCGTGAATTGACCAAAAATGAACACGATCTGCATTGGATAAATGTTCTAAATCATGCAACATATCTGACAACTGGCGAGTAATATCCTCCTCATTGCTCAACCATGGGAGTGCCGCCTTTGCCGATTCAGGGTCCTCCGTATAAGCATCAATGACCATCGGTAAGATTGCCTTCGAAACCGGTCGAAGGGAATATCCTCCATCCAAATCAGGGAGATCCGGTGTTCGTGGCATGATATCCCTCAAGCAGACAAATGCGCGATTGCATTCTTGACGTTCTCGTCGTTTGGATGGACGCGTCTTGCCATTTCAAGCATCCAATTGAGATGTTCAGCCCGACCCGCTTGTTGTAAGATTAAACCAATGTGGTACAGCAATGAAATATCGTCCCCAAGTGAAGGCCCAAGTTGGTCGATGTTGTGCTCAGCCTCTGCAATTCGACCTGCTCGAACCAATCCTAGTGATTCAACGACAATTCGATGGACTTCTCGTGGGTCCATGGGCTCAGAAGCAGGCCAAGGCCAAATCCTACTATTGGATTGAACTTCTGGAGCGGCAACATCCTCTGTTTCGGGGACTTCGGGAGAGGAGATAACGTCCTCTTCCTCAGGCAACTCAGGAACATCGCCATCATCATCAGGTAATTCAGGAGCAATCGTTTCTTCCGGTAATTCAGGAGTAACCTCCTCGTCTTCAGGAAGTTCCGGAATGGGTTCCTCCACTTCACCGGCATCTTCGGGAATATCTGGGATTGAAAGCTCCTCTTGTAAAAGGGGCAAATCCTCCTCGGTGTCGGGTAAGTCCGGTAACTCTGTGGGGTCGGGCCCAACCGATCCGGCAAAATCGACGTCCGTTTCTTCTTCGTCCGATTGAATCAATTGGCCTTGACCGGTATGGATGGGTTCCTCAACTTCATCCAATGGATTTGATTCAGGGAGCTCAAATCGCTCTTCAATTTCGGGAGCATCCTCAGTGGTCAATTCGACTTCATCTTGTGCTTCAAATTCCACCGTTTCAGAAAGGGTTGGCCCTTCGCTGTCGATAAAGGAAAATCCGTCACTTGAAACAGGATCATCGTACTGTTCAACTTCAACAGTAACATCTTCGAGGTCCAATACCGCTTCAACAGCGAACTCTTCATCATCGCCCGAATCATCATCATTCATGAGTGTTGAAAGCAAATCGTTTTGAACATCTGAAGCGACTTCGAGATGTTGGTCTCGAGCGGGTTTGTTCAAATCATAGTAGCATTGAATGCAGGTTGTTGCTTCAACTTCGTTTTGTGCGCCGCAAAACGGACAAGGATTTTCATCCTCACTCCCTCCTTTCTTGCGCTTCCAAAACATCGTCTCGCCTACTTTCACGGTAGGCACTTGTGGTTTAAGCATCACCATCCCATGGGCGAGGAACGTATCATTCGCCATAGTCTGAAATGATGGCAACAGGTGGGAGAACCATGGCAGAGCGAGGTCGAGTCCGGCGGATGGACAGTTCGTCCTCTGAAGATGACCTGTCACCGGAAGGCGAAGACGGCGGGATTTGGCGACGCGGTCAAGATCATTTCCGACACTTTACATCGTTGCTCGAAGAAGAATTACAGGAAGAGACATCCATCATACAGGAACGTTGGTCTTCATGGTCGCATCACCGCCTCCAAGCATCTGGCCTTGCCTTACTCGGCCTCAAAGGACGAACAAATGGTACACTCTTCGGTGAGGACATCTTGGTGTTTGAACACCCGGAACGTCAACACCTCGGCCAACACCGGTTCACACATGGTGACATTGTTGTCATTAGTCGGTCTAAACCACTTGGAGAGAAAACCATTGAAGGTATCGTCCTCGAACGTGGTCCGACCCGTCTACGCGTTGTTGTTGGGCAGAGGCCAAAGGACCTACGAAAAGGGACATGGCGCCTTGACCGAGGAGCGAACAGAGTCGCACACGATCGCATGCAAGAAGCGCTTGAAATGTTTCATTCTGTAGAGGGAGACCGTGGGACGATTCTTCGAGATGTGCTTCTCGGCCAAGTGCATGATCCAGAAGAGAACGCATCGATGACGCCGAAGATTTCAGGGAAATTCATTCGAGTTGAACCGTTGGATGTTGCTCTCAATCCGTCCCAGGCGGAAGCAATGAAAGCAGCGATGTCCCGTCGCTTGACCATTATCCAAGGCCCTCCAGGGACAGGAAAAACACACACCGCAGTGGCAACCCTTGCTCAACTTGCTCGGGAGGGGAGGGGGCCAATTCTTGCAACTGCTGAATCCAATGTTGCTGTCGATAATCTCCTCGAAGGATTGCTTGATCATGGTATTCGAGCAATCCGAATTGGACGCCCGGTTAAGGTTCGCGAAACGCTACGAACTGCGACACTTGATGCACAACTGGAAGATCATCCGAAGCAAGATGAAATCGCAATTATACGGGACGAGATGGACGATGTTCACAGGGCGTTGCCGAAACTAAAAGGACGCGAAAAAGGACTCGCACACCGTGACATACAACACAACAAGAAAGAAATTCGACGATTGGAGAAGGAGATGATTGCATCGGTTTTGGATAGCGCCGAGGTGATTTGTTCAACCAACATTGGATCCGGGCACCGCCTTCTTGATGGCCGCCGATTCCCAATCGTGCTGATGGATGAAGCAACGCAAGCCATCGAACCGAGTTCTTTAATTCCGATCTCCAAAGGTTGCCGGCAATTGATTTTAGTTGGAGATCACAAGCAACTTCCTCCGACGGTCATCTCAAGGAAAGCAGAGAAAGAAGGACTTAGACGATCATTGTTTGAACGTCTGATCGATGTTGGTGTCAAATCAAACTTACTCGATATCCAATACAGAATGCACCCAGTACTTCGAGAATTTCCAAGCGCTCGCTTTTATGACGATCAACTCAACGATGGTTGCGATGCTTCCGACCGGCCCGCTCCTGCAGGGATTCTATGGCCTGATTGGGACCATCCCTTTGCGTTCATTCCTCTCGAAGGAGTTGAAGATGAAGAGCAGGAAGGAGGAAGTCGAAGCAATCCCATTGAGGCAGCGAGAATCTATGATTTGGTCCATGGGTTGCTCCAACCGGGGGACGTTCTTCCTTCTGATGTTGGAATCATTACACCGTACAGCGGGCAAGTTCGGGCCCTGTCTGATATCTTTGACAGCAATAAAGGAAGAGAACAAGGTGGTCTTTTTGCAGGGCTTGAAATCAATACGGTTGACGGATATCAAGGGCGTGAAAAAGATGTCATTATTTTCTCAGCAGTGCGTTCAAACCCAGATGGTGTTGTAGGTTTCTTGAGCGATCAACGACGATTGAACGTAGCGATAACACGAGCAAAGCGCGGCCTCGTTGTGGTCGGGGACCCTCAGACTTTACGGTACGATCCAACGTGGCGCTCGTGGCTGGAGTGGGCTGAAGAGAGAGGGCTGTTTGCTTGGCATTTGGTTAATGGCTAACACGCAGGTTCAACAATAAACAGCGATTGGAGGAATCATGGCGGAAAGTCCAGTTGCGGTCTATCAAGGCGGCACCCTTGCTCAACAAGTCCTCCAAACTGCACCTGAAGGGATGCTTATCGCACCTGTTTGGCGCCGCATTGCTGCATTCGCAATCGATGTTATCGCAATGTCTCTTCTTCTCCACGGCTTGACACGATTTGTGTTCCTTGAAATTCTCTTCAGTTGGTATTACCTTGTGGAAGATGTACGCTATGCCATTTCGTTCCTCGCTACTTGGACGATTTTCTTTGCCTCTCTCTGGTTGTATTGGAAATATACGGGACGTGCCTACGGCCGATCGCTTGGACAACGTGCATTCCGAATTGCGATTGTGCACGATAATGGGACGCTTCTCGAGTTCCACCATTTTGGCCCGAGAGCATTCCATAAACTTAGATATCTTATCCCCATTCTCGGTTGGTTCTTGGGGCTTCGAGACATACTACGCGCCCAATCAAAGACTGCAGAATATCGGACATCAATTGACGTGACCAATCATACCGTAGCCGCAGTTGATTGGTCTTTACCGAGCGATACGCGCTTGAACTTAAAGTGATGAACGGTCTACGCATGACAGGTGAGAGAGATGAGTCAAGAACATACGGCTACTGCTGGTTCGCTTTCTGTAATGTTACAATCCGTTCGAATGGAAATTGACGATGACGACGAAGACATCGTTGAAGTCTCACTGAACTTGACCAATGAATCTGCGATTCCAATTGGTGGAATTTCTGCAAAGGTGACAACGAGCCTTGGGACCACAATCGAGCCTACTTCGGGTGTTTCATCGATTGGGCCGGGCTTGACACGTTCCTTTTCATTCGCTTTCAAACTCAGCGACGGAGAGTGGTCCTTTTCGCTCGATGGACAAGGGCAATCTCTCAACTTAGGCCCGTATGATGCAGAATTTGAATTCCAACAAGCAAAGGGGCGACAGATTGGAAATGCTGTAGGCTCGAGCCTTTTCTCTGGCGCTTTTGACACCAACCTTGGCGATTTCGGAAACGTTCAAGAGCGAGAATTGATCGATCCAACGGAGGTTCAGATGTCTACGTTCTTCGGAGAGAACGCTGAAGGAGGAGCAACCAAAATCAGTGCTGGAACGTTCAATACCGTTGAAGAAGACGGACCGAGAACACCACCATGGGAGCAGAAAAAGAACGTAGATCCTCTAACATCTCCTTCTGCGAATGACCCCTTGCTCTCAACACCTGCCGCTGACTCGCTCCTCTCTACGCCTTTAGTAAGCAAAGAGCCAGAACAACCTGCAGCTGATTTGTTAACACAAACACCGCTTACGCCACTCGCCCCTCCACAACAGTCAGTTGAGGAAGCTGTGGCTGAACCTGTTTCGGAGCCAGAACCCGTCGTACAAACAAAATCATCTCCACCTCCATTGCCTACAGGGCCTGCACCCTCACCCTCTGGCCCACCAAGCGGCCCTTCAGGTCCACCATCAGGTCCCCCAAGTGGCCCACCTTCCGGCCCTCCAAGTGGT
>CENG01084732.1_pt1 | contig 12346 bp, 10 predicted proteins | sample 530131 | NCBI WGS metagenome assembly CENG01 (sample SAMEA2591057, study PRJEB7988) | marine metagenome | biome: marine biome (ENVO:00000447); feature: surface water (ENVO:00002042) layer; material: saline water (ENVO:00002010), including plankton (ENVO:xxxxxxxx) | depth 5 m
CTTTCAAATTGTTTTCTTTAGCCTGATCGTATGCAGCCCTAATAAATTTATCTCTTTTATTTTTACTTTTAGCATTCTTTGCTGAAGTGAGGTGTTCTTTTGATCTTTTTTTTGGATCAAGACTTGAGCCTGCATATATGCCAAGATTATTCCCAAATTTTATTCTTAATAAATAAAGTCTGCTTTTGCGTTCTTCATGCCCAGTCAGTTTTGCTGCTGGTAAAGGTTTTAGCCCAAGTTTGCGACCGATATTCATAATTGAACCGAAGTTTAAATTATCACCTTTTTGTCTTACTAGTTCGGCAACAGATACATTTAAATTTCGTGCTTCTTCGTATAATTTTTTTACAAATTCATCAGTGTAGAGAAGTCTGCTTGTACCCATTTTTCGGTCAACCTGAAGCCCTAGTTTTGAAAATCTTTCATAAAGGCTGCTTGGATTCAAACCAATAGTTTTAGCTAGGGTTGGGATGCCAATTTTTTCGTTAACTCTACGCTCATAAATTTTTCTAATCTGAATATCGGTAATGTTAGTTTGAGGTGAAATTTTTATATCATTACTTTGCAAGCATCGTATAATATCTGATTTAGTTATTAAGGTTTCTTCTTCTATTTCTTCGATTGACTTTGCCTCTAAGTACAAACGGAGTATTTGGTCTGAAACGGATTGAGGAATAGATATTTTTTTCTTCTTAAGGTGAGAATATTTTTTCTTTTTAGAAGGGGTAGGAAATTTTTTTATACTTATATTAAGTCTACGTGCCGCTTGCCTAAAACCAGAAATGGAAAAACTATATTTCGAAGCTAAGTCATTTAACGTTGTGAATTGATTAATCTCTTCGTTGATTTTGTTAACGAAATTATCATCAAATTTTACCCATTTGGGGACGTTTAAATCTAAACGCCTAAAGTTTTCTAAAAGTGTCTGTTTGCTTATGTTAAGTCTCTTAGCTATCTTTCCTGTCTCGCGGGTGAGCAGATACTCCTCATAAGCTTCTCTTATAACTTCATCTTGTAACTTAATTTGCAATGCTTCGCTGCGGGTTCGCATTGTGAAATGCGCAGCTCTTAATTTTGGTGCAAGTGTTGACCTTTTTATTCCTAACAGTTCGGCTACCTGTTGTTGCGACTTACCTTGTTCGTATAGTCTCTTCGCTTTATCAAGTGTCTTCTTTGAAATAGCTTCTTTTTTTGGTGTGAGCGTTAAGCCATTTCGTCTCATAGCTTTACTCACCGATGGTTGCTTTAGACCTAGCTCAATACAAATCTTTGATATGCTTTCACCAGCGTTATGCCGATCAACAATTTTTAATAGAGTCTCTTTAGCAATAAATTTGCGCATTTTTTAATAATTGATCTACTATCAAGGTTTTTGTGATCGAGTGATCGAAAGTCCCAATATCGTATCATTTTGCTACAACCGTAGCAAACCAAGTGACTCAAATAAATAACTTAGTGAGTGAATGGTAGGTAATGTGAGTTGAGGTAGGGTTACTGATTTTTAAATTAGCTTAGCTTTGTAGCCCTTAATAGCCCCTTTTTTATTGATCGCGCGTGTCACATTTCCAGCACCAGTTTTAAGGAATTTAGCAGCTGAACTCAGGGACTCGAAGATTTTCTCTGTATCATCTTTTTGCGATATTAATTTCACCCTTTTTTTCTCATTTGAATTTTTAGGAGGTTTATAATCAATGAAGCCTTTGGGATCTTGTGCCTCAATATAGATGATGAGCAATTAACTTTTCATTATAAAACTTTTATGCAGCGTAATGGATTGAACCAAACTTAAATAATTATTTACCAGCGTAATCTTCGACTAGCCAATACCCTTTGAGCTCGATCCGGGTAATCAGTAATTATACCGTCCACTCCTGCATCAACTATATTTTCCAAATCTTTAATTTCATTTACTGTCCAGCTGCAAACGACCAAGCCAAGGTCATGTGCTTCTTGCACCAGTTCTTCAGTCACATCTTTAAAATTTGGGCACCACATTTGGCCTTTTAGATTAGCTATTGCTTTTGGTATTGAAACATCAAAAGAAGAAAAATCTGGGGTATGATCTTCGAAATGTTCATCAAACGGTTCGTCATTATTTCCAGGCAGCTCAGATAAAAAAGAGCATGCAATTTCGGGTGCTACTCTTTGGCATTCTTTAAGTAAACCCCAGTCAAAACTGTGTAGTACAGTACAGTGAAATAGTTTTTTTTCACTTATCTCAGCTACAATTTGTCTAACTACATTTGTAATATTTTGCGAAGGGGTAGGCTTTATTTCAAGTAAAAGGTAAATGTTATTGTTTGTTTGTGAGCATACTAATTCTAAAAGTTCACTTAATTTAGGAATGCGAACCCCTGATAAAAATTTCTGATGGGGGTAGTTTTTGCCGTATACTGAGTGCTGGTCCAACCCACCAACATCAAACTGTTTCAACTCTGATAAGGACAGTTCATTCACTTTAGGACGATTGTTGGTAAGCCATTCCCCACTTTTATTTCGTGTTATAGCCGCTGAAAGTTGATAGTCATGTGTTATAACAGGAACATTGTCTTTTGAAATCAGAACATCAAACTCTAACGCCCTGACGTCCAAATCGAGCGTATATTCAAATCCTTCTAATGTATTTTCAGGCATTAACCCTCGAGTTCCTCTATGTCCTATTATGCGGACAACTCCAGGAGCTCCTTTGAACCCATTCAATTGAGGAAAATTTCTCACTGACCAAGCCTTTTCGCTGCTTCAGTATAATGTTGATCCGAATAAATAATGGAGTATTTGTTAAATCTCAAGTCTTACAATTTGTGTAAAATCTTGAGTTATTGATCCAATTTTACTAGATTTTTAGGAATTCTTGAAATGGAAAAATTATGAAACATGACTTGAGCCATGGTGCTGCATGGATGAATGGTAAGGTTATGCCTGTTTATCAGGCTACAATTCCGGTAAATGATTGGGGTTTGATCCACTCCGATATAACTTACGATGTAGTTCCGGTGATAAATGGGGCTTTCTTTAGATTTGAAGAATATCTGTCTCGTTTTTTTTCTTCGATGGAAAGTCTTTATCTTGATCCAGGTATGAACAAATTAGAAATTCAAAAAGCACTTCACCAAATGGTCAGTCAATCAGGTTTGAGGGATAGTTATGTAGCTATGGTTTGCAGCCGAGGAAGACCAAAAATACCAGGATCAAGAGATCCTAGGGACTGTGAAAATCATTTTTTCGCATGGTGTGTGCCCTATGTACACGTAATTAAACCTGAAATTATAGATCAGGGTGCAACGGCTTGGATTTCCCAAAACGTGTATAGAATTCCTGAAGAAAGTTTAAATCCTCGCGTCAAAAACTATCATTGGGGTGACTTCACACAGGGTATATTTGAAGCAAAAGATAATAAATACGAGACAGTAATTTTGTTAGATTTTGACGGTAATGTAACAGAAGGTCCTGGTTTTAATGTTTTTGCCGTCAAAGATAGAGTTTTAATAACACCTGATCGAGGAATCTTGGCTGGTGTAAGTAGAAAAACAGTTTTAGAAATTGCTGATCACCTTGGTATACGTGTTGTTATACGTCCAGTGAGTGTTGACGAACTTCTAGCGGCAGATGAAGTTTTTCTCTCCTCTTCTGGAGGAGGTGTGATCCCAATAGTTCGTGTGAATGAAACAATTTATGGAAACGGAGTGAAAGGACCGATTTCAGTTCGGTTAAATGAAACATACTGGCAATGGACAAAGTTGGAAAAATACCGTGATCCAATTAATTACAAAGTACCTCTTTAACATTTGGACTGCATTTTGCTTTCAAGGCCTAAGCTTTTCAAAAATTGCTGTATTAAAGATTGGATTAAATTTTTTTATAGTTTTTGCTGGAACCCCTGCCACAACAAGGTTGTCTTTAATATTTTCTGTAACTACTGCACCCGCACCAACAAATACATTGTTCCCTAAGGTCAGACCAGGTAACACAGTTGCATTTGTTCCTATTGTTGAAAAATTACCAATCTCTACCTGTCCAGCAATCGATGCTCCCCCCATAATATGAACGCCATTACCTAAACGACATTCATGGTCTACGGTTGAGTTGGTATTTAAGATACACTGGCTTCCGATTGAAGTAAATTTATGAGCAATTGCACCAGGCATAACTTGTATACCGTCACCGTAACTATCTAACTTATCTAGCAGACCATGAGAACTGATTAAGTCGACAGGAGCCAAACCGTTTTCTTTTAATTTTTCTGAGATTTTGTATCGAGCAAATCCATGTTCACCACCGATGCAAACAACGAAATGAGTAGCAGTAGCATAGAGTGAACTGAGGCCAGTTGCATTAGAATAAAGTTTTATTTCGGTATCAAAAGAGAGCTCATCTAATGTTTCGTCGAAAATACCGATAATTTCTGCTTTGGAAGGATATATTTCTGAAATCATATCTATCAAAATACGAGCTTTACTTCGGCCACCCCATAGCATAATTCTCATTTTTGTTTCCATTTTTTCAAGAGTGTTTTAAGCAACTGGTAATAATTGAACCTTACTAATTTCTCGTAGTCTACTTTTTGCCATTATATTCTTTCTAGGTATCCACTAGGGGCAACAGTTATGAGCAATTTATTTTCAATTTCTCTATCAATTTGGAATTTCAGTAACGTACCATCTGCGCCATAAAAACTTTGTTTATCTAATTCTTCAATATATTCTGAAACAGCCGTTTTGGGGCTATTTCCAGGCCCCCAAGATCGATCGCTGAAAAAGTTCTCAGGTAAATCTTCTACAACAGTATCAAATACTATGATGTAGCTACCCTTCGAAATCAATGGGCCGTAAAGCTGCAGCTCTTTTTTGACATGTTCATAGGTGTGGTTGCTATCCAAACAGACTAATGTTTTTTTACCTACTTCTATTTTCTTTTTGACTTGTTCAAAAATTCTTGAGTCTACACTAGACCCTTCAATCATTTCTATTCTCTTTGACAACGGATGTTGGAGTATAGCTTTTTTATTATGCTCTCTTATATCTATATCGATACCAATTACCTTGGCGTTTTCAGGCCCACCGCAAACTGCAATCAGCTCTAAAATTCCTGCAAGAAAAATTAGAGATCCACCACGGGCTATGCCAGTTTCTATTATAAAATCAGGTTTGACTTTCCACAATATTTCTTGAAGGCCGATAATATCCTGTGGATATTGGATTATTGGCCGTCCTAGCCAACTAAAATGGTAAGAGTACTTTGCTTTAGCAGATTCAAGCAGCCAATCATTAGTTAACGAATTAAGTTTTGAGTTAGTTCCCTGTTCGAGAATTTCTTTTTTTGATTCTTCGCGAAACTTTTCTTCATCGTTCATATTTGATGGTCCTGTTAATTAGGAATAAATATATAAGTTGTTGAAATATGTTAAACTTCGTCAATAAAATTTAGAGTCTGCAATTTTTTTGCCAAATTTGGCAAAATAAACTTTTTAATATCAGCCATTGGCTACTAATTTGATTATTATTTCCGAAATTTGGTTGATTTGATCATCCCTAATATCGTGAAAACTAGGCAAATTAATGCTTCTAGTTGGAATATCATATGAATTTCTATTCAATAAATTTTCTTTGAACATGGGTAAACTAGACAAAGGCCAGAAAAATACCCTCGCATCAATCTTTTGTTCCGTAAAGACTTGGAGTAAACGCTTTTGATCTATACCTAGCGATTTATCAAAAACTGCTGTTGGCATCCATGCACCGTTTATAGTGCCGGAAAGCTCTGGATTCATGAAGACCGCGGTTAAATCTTTCAGATTATATCTATATTGTTCAAGTATTGCCCGTTTTCTTAGAACTAATGTCTCAATACGCTTTAACTGTGCTAGTCCAATCGCAGCTTGTACATTTGACATTTTGAATTTGTAACCGACTTCATCTGGCCAGAATTGCTTACTTTGATGTTTTGATCTTCCATGATTACTGAGAGTGAAAGCTTTATGATAAATTTCAGAGTTGTTTGTTGCCAATATTCCACCTTCACCTGTTGTGATTGTCTTACTTCCGTGAAATGAAAAAGTTGAAAATTCGCTCATTGCCCCGGCTTTTTTGGTGCCGATGCTAGACCCAATTGCTTCTGCCGCGTCCTCAATCAGATTTATGTTTGCGTCAGAGCAGATTTGCTTCAGCTGTTCAATCTCACATAGGTTCCCGTATAAATGAGTGGCAATTACTGCTTTGGTTTTGGAGTTAATAGAGGCTTTTACTTTTTCTGGATCAATGCACCATGTATTTGATAAAATATCCACAAATACTGGTTTTGCTCCTAAATGAACTATCGGAGAAGCTGTCGCAATCCAGTTTGTATCAGCTAAAATGACCTCATCCCCAGGTCCTATACCCAAAGCATGCAATCCCATATGCATTGCTCCCGTACAGCTTGAGGTTGCAATACAATGTTTAACTCCTAAATACCTGGCGAAAGCTTTTTCGAATTTATGAATATACTCGTAACATTTGTCACCCCAACCGGTTGCAGCTGCATCACTGGCATATTCAACCTCTAGGTTTGTAATTGAAGGCTTCGTGTATGGAATCTTCATTTTCACACTTCTTCAATTTGCGGAACAAACGTAAAGAATTTGCATCCCTGTTCGGATAATTTTAAAAACTGCCTTTTTATTTCGCTTGCAAGGTTCCAAGGTAATATAATTACATAGTCAGGTTTGAACTCAAACAGAGTTTCTGGATTGTAAATTGGAATTCTACTACCTGGGAGAAACTTATTTATTTTTGCATCTGATGCATCTGCGACAAACGGAATTAAGTCGCTATTAACCCCTGCATAATTTATTAAAGTGTTTCCTTTGGCAGCTGCTCCGTAGGCACAAACTTTTTTTGAGTCAGCTTTAGCTTTCATCAAAAAATTTTGAAAATTTAGTTTAACTTGTTCAGCTTTTTTTTGGAACTCTCGGTATTTAGTCAGGTCAAACAGACCCGCTTGTATTTCTTCGGAAATAATTTTTTCAACCGACTGCTTATTATGAAAACTAGCATTTGTTCTACATCCATAAATACGTACTGAACCCCCATGTGTTGGAATTTTTTCTGCTTTGAAGATTCGTAAATTATGCTTTTCAAAAATTTGCTTTACTGTTTTAACTGATAGGTACGAGTAATGTTCATGATACATTGTATCAAATTGGCATTTCTGTATTAAATTGAGTAGGTGTGGAAATTCAAGCGTAACCACAGCATCTTTTTTAAGGCTTTTTTCTATTGATTTTGTAAAGTCATTTATATCCGGAACATGTGCGTAAACATTGTTACACACGATTAAATCAGCTTGACCAAATTTTTCGGTGATTTTGTTGGCGAGCCGTAATTCAAAAAACTCTATACAAGTATTGATGCCAATTTCTTGAGCTTTTTTAGCTGTGCTTTTAGTTGGTTCAATACCAAGACAGGGTATTTTCATTTCCTTAAAATTTTTGAGTAGATAGCCATCATTAGATGCAATTTCTAAGACGAAGCTATTTTTATCAAGTTTGAATTCGTCTACAATTTTTATAGCGTATTGTTTCGCATGTTCCAGCCATGTCTTGGAAGTAGATGAAAAATAGGAATAATCAGAATTAAAAAATGTTTTTTTATCAGTTGTATCTTGTGTCTGAACTAAAAAGCATGAACTGCAAATATATATTTTAAGAGGGAAGTATTTTTCTTTTTTACTTAAATCAATCTCAGTTAAATAGGAATTAGAAGGTGGTTGCTGTCCAAGATCAATCACCAAGTCTGTAAGTGAATTATTACAATGACGACATTTCATGAAAAGAGCCCTTTAAAATCTTCTATTTTCATTAACTCGCGATCTCTGTCTGAAAGGTGTGAGCATGGAAGTTGCCAGGCTATCTTTAATGTTGGATCTAAAGCATGAATGCCACCCTCGTGCATTGGAGCATGATCGTTGCTATGGAAATATAAAATTTCTACATTCTCTGAAAGTGTTTGAAACCCGTGTGCGAAACCTTCTGGAATTAAAAGAGCATTGTGTTTTTTTTCATCGAGAGTAGTAGAATACACTTGCCTGAACGTGTTTGAGTTTTCTCTTAGGTCAAGAGCAACATCCATAACTGTTCCCTTTATACAGTAAATGAATTTTGCTTCCAAGAATGGTGGGTTTTGAAAATGAAGCCCTCTTATAGTCCCTTTAATTTTTGTAAAAGTCCGGTTTACCTGCATTATTGGTCTATTCCCCCAGCATTTAAGCTCTTTTGGGGAGAATAACCTTTCAAAATAGCCTCTACTATCGGTTATGACTGTTTTTGTTACAGTAAAAAGCCCATCAAAGTTGGTTTTATTTTCGATAAATCTAAGCATTAATTTGATAATCCGTTATCTGCTGCAATGAAAACTCACGCATGTCTTGCTGATTTAAAGATTCTGAAAACCAATCATATGTAAATTTCAGGGCTTCGTCGATTTTTAGTTTCGGTTGCCAGTCAAGTTTTTTTATCGCTTTAGAACTATCCAAATTAAGTGATTGTGTTTCTAGCATGTTTGAATTTTCAAGCTCTTTGAATTCTTTGGCTCCGCACATTTTAGAAAGTTTTGTAATTATTTCTCCGACGTCATAGACACCATTAGTTGGCCCAAAATTCCATGATCCCTCGTATTTATTTCCATTTTGTTGAGATAACTTTTCTGCTAAATTAATATATCCAGAAATCGGTTCCAGAATATGTTGCCAAGGTCTTGTCGCTTTTGGATTTCTTAGAGTAATCGGCTTATCATTTAAAAGAGAGCGGAAAAAGTCAGGAACCAGCCTATCCTTGGACATGTCACCACCTCCAATCACATTTCCAGCTCTAACTGTTGCGATTTTTGTCGCAGTTTCCTGAAAAAATGTTTCTCTGTAGCTGTGTGTTATTATCTCTGAGCAAGATTTACTGGCAGAGTAAGGATCGTTGCCCCCCAATGGGTCATTCTCTTGATAGGCTGAGTTGCCAACTTTGATTTTATAAACTTTATCAGTTGTGACATTCAATATTATTGGTTCAATTCTGCTTTGTCTAATTGCCTCCAATAAGCTAACTACCCCCATGGAATTTGTTCTGAATGTTTCTAATGGATCAAGATATGATTTTCGAACTAAAGGTTGGGCTGCCAAATGAAAAATCACACTTGGTTTTTGTGATTTTATAAATTCAGATAACTCTTTCAGATTGTTTATGTCAGAAAATATTTCGGGACCAACAAATCCATCTGCGTATACCAAGTTGTAGAATGCATTTTCTTTATTAGGTTGAAGTGCATATCCACTTACATTGGCACCTATTTTATCTAACCAAAGTGAGAGCCAACCACCTTTAAACCCTGTATGGCCCGTTACCAACACATTTTTTTTACTCCAAAAATTTTTGAAGGTTACCAAGTTTTCCATGGCGCATTCCCAGAAGTCCATAAATCTTGCAGCAGATTTTTTTCGCGTAGTGTATCCATAGGCTGCCAAAATCCAGCATGCCTAAATGCTCTGAGTTGATCAGTTTTAGCAAGTTTACTTAAAGGACCATTCTCCCAACTGGTCATATCTCCACTAATTAAATCAAAAACTTTAGGGGATAAAACGAAGAAACCACCATTAATCAAACCACCTTCCGGCTTTTCCTTAAAAGATTCGACTTTGTTTCCAACCAGCTCCAATGCGCCATACCTGCTTGGAGGTGCAACTGCTGTGATAGTGGCGTGTTTCCCGTGTGATTTGTGAAAGTCTATTGACTTTCCAATATCAACATCAGCCACTCCATCACCATATGTAAAACAAAACTCCTCCTCTTCGGCGACATAATCTTGCACGCGTTTTAATCTTCCTCCAGTCAACGTTTCCTTTCCGGTATCAACCAAAGTTATTTTCCAAGGTTCTGAATTCTTTTTGTGTACGGTCACATTATTGTTAGATAAGTCGATGGTCAGATCTGACATGTGATTGAAATAATTTGTGAAATATTCTTTAATTACGTAGCCCAAATATCCACAGCAAACGACAAAATCGTTTATACCATGATACGAATATATTTTCATAATATGCCAGAGTATAGGTCTGCCACCAATTTCAACCATTGGTTTTGGACGCAAATCAGTTTCTTCTGAAAGTCTGGTGCCGAGCCCCCCAGCCAGGATTACCGCCTTCATTTTTTATACTCCGTAGATCTACCACAAGATGCAAAAACCAAATTAAAATCCATTATTAATACCAACTATTAAAAGCCGATCTTGATCTAACTTTTAAATTTAACATTATTACGACTCCGTGATAATTTGAAAAATTTGCTGAGTTTGTTAGATGTTCTTCCATTAAAAATCTTTCTTGCATTCTTAACTACAGGCAAGCTTCTATTTTAGCTTCAAGTTCAAGAAATTTTTCATTTGTTTTGTTTAGGCCTAGAGCCATCTTTACAAAATTGTTGGCATTAGCTGCTTTTCCTTTTAAGAATTCTGCGTATGCAGCACAGTAAAAATACAGAGAGCTGTCAATTTGCGGCCGAATTTTGTTAAAAATTTTGGCTGCACTTGAGTAATTTCCAGATGCCATCTCGAGAAGGCCCAGGCAGTGTGAAGTAAGTTGCTGGTTTTCCTCAGCTATCTCTTCACTATAGTTTTCTAAGACTACTCTTGCAAAGTCCAACTGATTTGTTTTTAGAAGTGAGTTAAAGTATGCATCAAATCCTTGAATATCAAATCGAATTGAAAGAGATCTAGCAAGGTTGGGTATAGCTTGATTGAATTTTTTTTGGTTGAAATACATTACTCCTAAAAACAAAATAGAATTGGAATCCATAGCATTTGAATGTATGTTTTCTTCAAGTAAAGAAGTCGCTTTATGGTAGTTTTCTTTTTGAAGTTCTTCTGTAACTACTTCTAGCGAATTTGGTGTAGGTTTTTCAAACGATGATATATTTTTTGTATGGCCTAAATGATATAATAAGACAGACCAATCGACCGTAAAACTGTTTACAATTTTCATTGCATCGAAAATATCTTTTACACCAAGAGCATCACCGTCTACAAAAATCTTATTAATTCTTTCGTCTTTTTTTATGGCAGAGGGATTTATGCCTTTGTCAGTAATGATTCCCATATTCAGTTGTTTTTGTGATGGAATAGCTGCGGGTGATACGCCCCATTTTTCTGCCAATGATTTTAAGACGTTTACCTCATATTTAAAGGTTGAACTCTCATATCCATGACTTATCCCTTTTGCCACCAAATCAAAGATGTTTTGTTTATTAAGTTCAACTTTTTTACCTTTGAGTATTTTATTTGCTTCTGGTAGAAAACGTCGCATCGCACTTACAATAACGACGTCCAAGGAAGAAATTTGCCTCAGATCTGACCAGATAAAATCGTCATATTGAGTTTTAGCCTCGTCGATAACTTTAGAAACAGCTTTGGTGTATTGACCTCTATAATTTAGATTTCCAGAATTACTTGCCCCGCAATGGCCTGATATGAATATTGGGTAGGTTGTTTGGAGATAACTCTCTGCATATAGGAGTGTGCAAAATCCACTATCAAAATCAGGGTTTTCGTCTTTAAAATAAAACCCTCGTTTAGACTTAAGTTCATTCAAAAATTTTCTTTGAATTAAGCCCTGATAAATTCCTGGTCCTGTCCCACACCGTCCCTTGAATTCATAATGGCGTCTTAGCTTTTCCTTTGGGTCCGATATTTTAATAACTGTTGTAGGAAGGTTTAAAGCTATTAAGTTTCTTCTGTTTAAGAATGAATAATCGGGCCACTTATAAGTTGGTGCTCCTGTATAAAGCACTGGTGTGCCTGATTTTTTTATAATTCTTTCTGCAAATAAAAGACCATCTGGCATTAGGGCATCATCATCACCAATAACAGTTACATAATCGCCTTTTGCTTTAGAAACAGCAAACTCCCAATTATTTTTCATAGAAAGGCTTTCGGAATGATAATGATATTTAATTCTGGGATCATTTAATTCTTTAACCTTGTGGTGAAGACTATCTTCGTCACTTACATCACTGACTATAATTTCCAAATTCTTGTAATTTGATTGAATGCCACTCTTTATTGCATTTATAGCTGTTACCTGCCGATTTTTTGTGGGTATAATTAGGCTAAATTTCATTAGTTTAATCCTTGGTGTATAACCGGAAAAATTAATTCTTTAATCTAGGTTTTTTATAAGTGAATTTCATTTTAACTTCGCTGAACCAGTACAGTCCCTGAGAGCAAAAACTATGCCACACATATTCTATTTGAATTAGCATTTTGAAAAAGAAGGCTATTTCGATTATGAATTATCAAAATATTAAAGAATTAGATTGAAAATTTTATTTTAT
>CENG01038693.1_pt1 | contig 12324 bp, 15 predicted proteins | sample 530131 | NCBI WGS metagenome assembly CENG01 (sample SAMEA2591057, study PRJEB7988) | marine metagenome | biome: marine biome (ENVO:00000447); feature: surface water (ENVO:00002042) layer; material: saline water (ENVO:00002010), including plankton (ENVO:xxxxxxxx) | depth 5 m
TAATTTTTTTTTTTTATAATTATCAAAAACCATCCCAAATATTTTTTCTGCCAAATTGACATTTTATAAAAATTTTATATTTAGATTTAGATAATTTTACTTTATAAGTGTTCAACTCAAGAATAATAGGTTTAGGAAAATATTTGCCTGACAATGTCGTAACAAATGATGATCTTGCTAAGATCATGGATACATCCAACCAATGGATAGTAGAAAGAACAGGAATAAATGAAAGAAGACATATTGTCAAAGGGAGTGATGACTCTCCATCTACTATGGCTTTTAAGGCCTCAAAAATAGCATTAAATAGAGCTGGTATAAAAGCAAGTGAATTGGATATGATTTTATTTGCAACTCTTAGCCCTGATCTTTATTTTCCTGGCTCAGGAGTTTTACTTCAAGAACTGCTTGGAATTTCAACTTGTCCATCAATGGATATTAGAATGCAATGTTCTGGATTCATCTATTCGATTGCAACTGCTGATCAATTCATTAAATCAGGTATGTATAAAAATATATTGGTAGTTGGTGCGGAAAATCATTCTGGAGGTTTAGATATGTCTTCAAGAGGACGGGCCGTTTCTGTTATATTCGGTGATGGTGCAGGCGCTGCAGTTTTAACTCGAGAGAATGATGAAAATTTTGGTATTAAATCTTCTCATCTTTATTCGGAAGGAAAATATGCAAAAGAATTGTCTTTAATAGGACCATCTACACAAAGATGGGTCCCTGAAATTATGGATGCAAATGATCCAAATGATGAAAGTTATTTTCCATTTATGAACGGTCAAATGGTTTTTAAACACGCAATAACTAGATTTACAGAAGTTATAAATGAGGGACTCAAATTTAACAACTGGGAAAGTAAAGACATTAATCTTTTAATACCACATCAGGCAAATCTTAGGATTTCGCAATTTGTTCAAAAAAAATTTGGTTTGTCAGATAGTCAAGTTTTTAACAATATTATGAATTATGGGAATACAACTGCTGCTTCCATTCCGATTGCACTTACTGAAGCTTGGGAGAAAAATAAGATAAAACCTGGAGACAAAATTGTATTGGCAGCTTTCGGAAGCGGTTTTACTTGGGGGAGTACTATGATTGTTTGGTAATGAGAACTCTTATTATTGGCGCTTCAACAAATAAGGATAGATACTCATATAAAGCAATTCATAGATTAAGAAAATTAAACTTTGATGTTTGTGCTTTAGGTTTATATGAAGGCGAAATAATGGATGTAAAAATTGAAACGAAACCAATAAACTTTAAAAAAATTCATACTGTCTCGATATATTTGAAACCTCAAAATCAATTTCAATATTTAAATTATATTATAAAACTATCCCCTAAAAGAGTTATTTTTAATCCTGGAAGTGAGAATGAGGTTTTAACAAATAAGCTCAAAGAAAAGAAAATAAGCTGTGAAAACAGTTGTACTTTAGTTTTGCTTTCTACTAATCAATATTAAACCTATAAAAGTAATAATACCATTAATTGGTAGAAGTTCATACCCAACTTTATAACCACCTAAATAATCCGAATTTAAATTTCCAATTATTAACGTAAGTATAACTGATATTGAAACAATTAACCAAACCCATCTATCCAAAATTCTTTTTTTTGTGAAAATACCAAATGCAAATAAACCTAATAAGGGTCCATAAGTATATCCAGCTACAGTCAAAAGACCATCAATTACATTTTTGCTTAAGAAATACTTAAATGATATAACAATTAATACAATCAAGAAGCCCATAAAAAAATGAACTTTTTTTCTAATATTTTTCTGTTTTTTAGCTTCTAGTTTCTGTGTATTTAAAAAATCAATACAGAAAGATGTCGTTAATGAAGCAAGTGCGCTATCTGCACTGCTGTATGCCGCTGCAATTAGTCCTAAGATGAAGGTTACTGCAACTCCGCTTCCAAGTCCTCCATCGAGTGCTATTCTTGGAAACAAAAGGTCAGTATTTGTACTTCCATCCATTAAGGGTACACTTATGTTTTCTTTTTCCGCGTATGCATATAAAAGAGCTCCTAAAAACATAAAAAGAAATGTTATTATAAAAAGAATAAAACTGAAAACAATCATATTTAATTTTGCATCTTTTTCATTTCTGCACGTTAAGTTTTTTTGCATCATATCTTGATCCATCCCTGTCATACATATTGTAATAAAAAATCCTCCTATGATGGACTTTAAAAAATAATTTCTGTCTAAAGGAGAATCAAAAACAAAAACCTTTGTGTATTTCTTTATTTCATTAATTTCTGTAAATCTGAAGACATCTATTTCTAGACTTCTAGCTATTGCGGATATAGTTAAAAAAACTGCTCCAATCATTAGAGCAGTTTGAAAAGTGTCAGTCCAAATAATGGTTTTTATCCCCCCTCTATTTGTATAAACCCAAATTAAAAAAACTGAAAAAATAACAGTTATTTCAAAAGGAACTGCCCATTTTTTAAAAATAAATTCTTGTAAAACAATTGCAACTAAAAAAAGTCTAAATGATGCGCCCAAGACTCTTGAAATGAAGAAAAAAAGTGCTCCTACCTTGTGACTGTTTTGACCAAATCTTTTTCCCAAGTATTCATAGATGGAGGTTACATTATTCTTGTAGTATATTGGTAAGAGAACAAAAGCCACAACAAAATACCCAAATAGATATCCAATGACAACTTGTAAGTATGTAAAGTTAGATTCTTGAATCCATCCAGGTACAGATATAAATGTTACTCCCGATAATGAAGTCCCGACCATTCCAAATGCAACTATATACCATTTGGAATTTCTATTACCAGTAAAAAAGTTTTCATTACTATCGTCCTTTCCAGTTATATATGAAACGATTAATAAAATTATGAAGTAAGAAATTACGAGTAAGAAAATATTTTTTGGATCATTCACTTAATCAAAATTAAAATATTTATATAAATTGTTCTTGTAAAAAGTTTATATATGGATTTTCCATCGAAAATTTTAGAAAATACAGTAAATGAGATTTCTAAACTTCCTGGTATTGGAAAAAGAACTGCTCTAAGATTGGCTTTGCATATTTTAAAACAACCCGAAAATCATATAGATGCACTTGCTGACTCTATCAAAACTCTTAGAAAAAAAATTAATTTTTGCAGTGAATGTTATAATTTATCGGATAATGAAATTTGTGAGATATGTTTAAATCCCAATAGGCAAAACGGAGAATTATGCGTAGTGGAAGATATAAGAGATGTAATGGCCATTGAAAATACTTCTCAATTCAAAGGAAGATATCATGTTCTTAATGGTTTAATTTCTCCAATCGACGGTGTTGGTCCAGCAGATCTAAAAATTGATTCATTAATAGAAAAGACAAGAGGGGGTAAAATCAAAGAAGTTATTTTTGCACTTAGTGCGACTATGGAAGGAGATACTACAATTTTTTATATTAATAAAAATTTATCAAGCTTTGAGATAAAAATTTCTACAATAGCAAGGGGTATCCCAGTAGGTGACGAGCTTGAGTATACAGACGAGATAACTCTAGGAAGGAGTATTTTGAAAAGAATACCATATACTGATTCAGTATAGAACTGATCAATATTTTGTAAATTTGCCGTAAATATAATTCTTCACAAAAATAATGGGTAAACTCTTTTTAACGTTACCATCGATGGGTGAGAGCATTAATGAGGCAACTTTGACCTCATGGCTTAAGGATGTTGGTGATAAAATAGAAATCGATGAATCAATTGTTGAGGTTTCTACCGATAAAGTTGATTCAGATGTTCCTTCAGAGTTTTCAGGAATTTTAGTCGAGAAAAAGTTTAAAGTTAATGATGTAATAAAAGTTGGAGAAGTAATTGCGGTAATTGATTCGGAAAATAAGGAGGCTGCTGGTGATGAGGATTTAGAAGTAAATAAAATCGAATTAAGTAATGAAGCAATCTTAGAAGACAAAACAGAAACTATCGATCTTAGTAAACCTGAAGAAATTATTGTACCCAAAGAAATCCTTGATGTTGTAGAGGAACCGGTTTTTAAGGAAAAAGTTGATACACATAAAAATGAAATTGATGATACACTTTCATCAAAATACCTCTCACCATTAGTTAGAAGCATAGCAAAAAAAGAGAATATTTCAGACGATGAACTGCTTCTTATAAATGGGACTGGAGAGAAGGATAGAATTACAAAAAATGATATTCTGAGTTTTATTTCTTCTAGGAGTGAAAATAAAAACAAAATCCCAAAAAAAGAGATAAATCAACTCAAAAAAGTAAATGAAGTTGGCTTAGAGAATGAAATGATTTCAGAAATGACAAGGATTCAAAAAATCACTTCTGACCATATGGTTGATAGTTACAAAAAATCTGTACACGTTCAGTCTTTTGTTGAGGCCGATGTCACTGAATTGTGGAACTGGTACACTAAAAATAAAAATGAATTTTTAAACACTTATAATACCAAGTTAACTTTAACACCTATTTTCATATCTGCCGTGATAAGAGCATTATCGGATTTTCCTATTTTAAATAGTAGTGTTGAAAATGATAAAATAATCACAAAAAAAAGAATAAATATAGGAATGGCGACTGCATTAGAAGGAGGGAATTTAATCGTCCCAGTTATTAAGGATGCAAACCATTTAAATTTGGCAGGTTTAGCAAAATCTGTAAATGATCTTTCAACCAGAGCGAGACAAAATCAACTTCAACCCGATGACACTACTGATGGAACGTATACAGTAACTAATATTGGTAATTTTGGTTCAATTATGGGTACACCAATAATTAATCAACCTCAAGTAGGTATTATTGCTTTTGGGGTAATAAGAAAAATGCCTTCTGTAATTGAAACCTCAAATGGAGATTTTTTAGGGATAAGGAGAAAAGTTATTCTAACCCATAGCTATGATCACAGAATAATAAACGGGGCAGTTGGAGGTAATTTTGTCAAGCATGTATCAGATTATCTTGAAAACTGGGAAGCAAATACTAAATTAAGTTGATCTTTGATGAATCTCGCACTAGATAAACCATTATGTTTTTTTGATCTTGAAACTACTGGAGTTAACATAGTTAAGGATAGAATTGTGGAGATTGGGATAGTAAAATTATATCCTGAAGGTAAAAGAGAAAGTAAGTCTTGGCGTGTTAACCCTCAAGTAAAAATACCTTCAGAGGCTTCAGAGGTCCACGGTATAACTGATGCTATGGTGGAAAAATCTCCAATTTTTAAGCAGATAGCACCGGAGGTAAAAAACTTTTTGCAAAACTGTGATTTGGCTGGATTTAATTCTGATAGATTTGATATTCCTCTTTTGGCAGAAGAATTTTTAAGATCAGAAGTTGAATTTGATATTGGAAAATTTAAAACAATTGATGTTCAGACTATTTTTCACAAAATGGAGAAAAGAACTTTAGAGGCAGCATATAAATTTTATTGTAATCAAGAAATGAAAAATGCTCATTCAGCTTTATCAGATGCTGAAGCTACTTGTGACATTCTTTTAGCTCAATTAGATTTCTATAAAGACCTTGAAAACTCCGTTAAATTTTTAAGCGAATTTTCGACTCATAAAAAATTTGTAGATCTTGCGGGGTTTATTGTTAGCGACAAAAACAACGTTCCTTTATTTTCATTTGGAAAACATAAAGGTAAATCAGTTGAAGAGGTACTTAAAAACGAGCCTGGCTATTTTGGATGGATTTTAAATGCAGATTTCCCACTTTACACGAAAAAGGTCCTTACTTCATTGAAATTAAAAAAAATGAATAATAGGCAATGAAAATTATCTGTGTTGGACAAAATTATTTAGAACACATAAAAGAACTTTCTAATGTTAAATCCAAAGAACCGCTAGTTTTTTTAAAACCCGATACTGCTTTGATTTCAAAAAATAGATCTTTTTTTATTCCAAACTTTTCGAAAGACATTCATTATGAATTAGAAGTGGTAATAAAAATTAAAAAGCCAGGCAGGTATATCGAACGAAAATATTCAAATCAATACTATGATGAAATTACTGTAGGAATTGATTTCACAGCCAGAGATCTTCAAAAAAAGTTAAGAGAAAAGGGACATCCATGGGAAAAAAGCAAGGGTTTTGATGGTTCTACACTTGTTGGAAATTTTTTGAATAAAAATGATTTACCACCAATTTCAAATTTAAATTTTCACCTCTTAAAAAATGACAACATTGTACAAAAAGACAATACTAAGAATATGATTTGGCCAATTGATGAATTAATCGAACATATATCAAAGTTTTTCACACTCAAAATTGGAGATTTAATTTTTACAGGAACCCCTTCTGGGGTTGGACAAGTTAGTTTTGAGGACAATTTGAAAGGATTTTTGGAAGGTGAAAAGTTATTAGAAATTAATGTAAGTTAAATTTTAATGCTAGCTGAAATTATTTGTATTGGGGATGAGATTTTAATTGGTCAAGTTATCAATACCAATGCGACACTCTTATCAAAAGAATTAAGTAAAATCGGGATTGAGGTTTTACAAGTAACATCTATTTCAGATAATATTGAAAAAATCAAAAACTCACTTAAGAGTGCTATGGAAAAATCGGACTTGGTAGTAATAACTGGAGGTTTAGGCCCAACTAATGATGATAAAACAAAAATCGCACTATGTGAGTTCTTCAATGATAAACTAATTACAAATCCTGATGTATTAGAACATATAATAAAAATATTTAAAGATTACGTTAAAAAACCCATTAATGAATTAAATAAAAATCAAGCTTTACTCCCTTCTAAAGCCAAAATTTTAATTAATGATTATGGCACAGCATCAGGAATGTGGTTTAGGAAAAACAAAAAAAATGTGATTTCACTTCCAGGAGTTCCTTTTGAAATGAAACACTTAATGGAAAAAAAAGTTATACCTAAACTTAAAAAACATTCTAAATTCCATATAGTAAATAAAACATTATTAACTTATGGACTCGGTGAAAGTCATATTGCTAAAAGAATTGAATCTTGGGAAAAAGAATTACCTAAAAATATAAATTTTGCTTATTTACCCAACTTAGGAAGAGTTAGATTGAGGCTATCCTCAAAAGGAATAAATGAAAAGCAAATTCATGCAAAGATTGACAAATACATTGCAAAATTATTACCTCTGATAAAAGATATATTTGTTGGCTATGAAGAAGATGCACCTGTTGAAAAGCAAATTCAAAATTTATTTAAAAAAAACAATTTTACTTTGGCAATTGCAGAAAGTTGCACGGGAGGTGAAATTGCATCAAGACTAACCAAAATTCCTGGATCGTCAGACTATTTTTTGGGAAGTATTACAGCGTATAACAGTTCTGTCAAAAAAGAAATTTTAGGGGTTGATGAACAACTTATCAAAACTCATTCTGTTGTTAGCAAAGAGGTGTCGAAAGAAATGGCGTTAAAAGTACGAGAAAAGTTTAGCTCTACCTATGGTGTTTCAACAACTGGTACTGCAGGTCCTTCTCTAGGAGATTCAAAAGAAAAAATTGGCACTGTTTATATTACAATATCTAAAGAAGATAAAATTATAACTGAAAAATTCAATTTTGGAAATCACAGAGAAAGAATCATTTCAAAAACTGTAAATAAAGTCTTTGAGATGCTAATTAAGATCATTCATTAGTGCTAATCAATGTTAATCAACTATCAAAACTGTATGACTTTTAATCAAATGTTGTTAAAAGCTTAGCAATTAAATTATATAAACCAAAAGTTAGCCAGTATATGGAAACGATGAATGATGCAAATCAATTTTCAAAGCACCATCAATTAGTTTATACCCGAAAGTATATTCAACTTTAGCTTCATTGCCATCAAGATCTGTAAAAAAATAATTTCCCATAGAAATCGCTCGATTTTCTTCAAGTATCATTCCTGCATTTTCAAACCTAACATTGGTCCAAGGGTTAATTGCGAAACCTTTGTCCTCATCGCATGCTCTACCTTCACCTGAAATGAAATAGGATAAAGCTTCTGCCTTGGAAGGTCTAAATTGCTGAGCCGCACATTTAGTTGGTTTAAATAACACATCGCTTGAATCAAATGCGTAAAGCTCATCAAGAAAATCACTTGTATATTCTTCACATTCTGCTCGGTTATCTCGAAGAGAACCAATTTTGACTACACCAGATCCCCAGGTTTGTTGTGCGTCAAGTACTTGTTGTTTTGTTATCATTTTTTGTATATCATAAATTTGAAATTAAAAATAAATATTTTTACTTTTTTTTTTGCATAAACCACACAATATTTAACAAATAAATAATTTGATTCCAATTAAATTCCTTACAATTAGAAATTTATAACCTAATTTTTAAATCAAATTAAAATCTAAATAAGCTACAAGTTTTGAAACTTGTTAAAAAAACTTAAATTTGCGAATCTAAAAGATACAAATGTCTAAAATTTGTCAAATTTCGGGAAAGAGAGTTATGTTTGGAAACAATGTTTCCAAGGCCATAAACAAGACTAGAAGAAGGTTTGATATCAACTTAGTTAAAAAAAGGTTTTTTATCCCTGAGCAAAACAAATGGGTTACTTTGAAAGTTACTACATCAGTTTTAAAAACAATTAATAAAAAAGGTATTTCTGAGGTATTAAGAAAAAATAAAAATCTAATTAAAGATTAGTAATGGCAAAAAAAGGGAATAGAATTCAGGTTATATTAGAATGTACCGAACATAAAGACTCAGGCTTACCTGGTACATCTAGATATGTAACAACCAAGAATAAGAAAAACTCACCTGATCGTTTAGAGATTAAAAAATTTAATCCTATTCTTAAAAAAATGACTTTACATAAAGAAATCAAATAATTATGGCAAAAAAAGCGGTAGCATCATTACAAACAGGTTCGAAAAAGCTTACAAAAGTCATAAAAATGACCAAAAAAGACGGTTCCAACTCCTATACTTTTTCTGAAAGTATTATATCTCCAGATTTGGCCAACGAATGGTTTAACAAAAAATAATCTTTTTTACTTATAATTATTAAGCTTAATTTTACAGGAAGTTTTATATGCAATGAACTTCTTTAGAAAGTTATTTTCAAGTCAAAGTGAGAAAAAAATTGACAGAGGTCTTGATAAGTCCAAAAAGTCTTTTTTCTCGAATATTAAAAAATCAATTGCAGGTAGATCAAAAGTTGATGCTAGTTTTCTTGATGAATTAGAAGAAATTTTTATTGGCGCTGATGTTGGAGTTTCAACTACAATTAAGATAATTGATAAACTTGAAGAAAGAGTTGCTAGAGATAAGTATATCAATACTGAAGACTTAAATAAAATCTTAAAAGATGAAATTACCAAAATTCTAGACGTAGATAATCATGACTTTAAGGAAGTTGAAATTTCAAATAAAGGTCCATACGTAATTATGATTGTTGGAGTTAATGGAGTTGGAAAAACTACAACCATCGGGAAATTGGCTAATAAATTTAGAAATGCAGGCAAATCGGTCATAATAGGTGCTGCTGATACGTTTAGAGCCGGAGCAATTGATCAACTTGAAGTTTGGGCCAAAAGAGCGAAAGTTGACATTGTAAAACAACAAATGGGTAGTGATCCTGCATCTGTAGTACACGACACATTAAATTCTTCTATTTCAAAAAAATCTGACATAGTATTAATAGATACTGCGGGAAGATTGCACAATAAAGTGAATTTAATGAATGAACTATCAAAAATAAAAAGGGTTATGAATAAAGTCATTCCAGAAGCACCTCACGAAATTCTCCTAGTTTTAGACGGCTCAACAGGACAAAATGCCTTTGAACAAGCAAAAAAATTTATTGAATCTACTGATGTAAATTCTTTAGCTATTACAAAGCTAGATGGAACTGCTAAAGGAGGAGTTGTGATCGGAATTTGTGATCAATTTCAAATCCCAATTAAATATATAGGAATAGGAGAGGGTATTGATGATATGAAGATATTTGATAGCAAAAACTTTATTAATTCATTTTTCAATTAAATGAAAAAGGTAATTTTAATTATTAGTTTTTTTGTTCTGGTATTTCTTCTTGGTCCCAAAATTGAAAAACCATTAATTTTTAAAGCCTTGCCCAAAATTAATTTAAGAATTAATGAAGTTGAGTCATGGATTGATCAAAAAGAATCAAAATTTAAAAATATTAAAGAAGGGAACGAATCTAGAATTATATTTTATGATTCAGTCCCAAAAAAAACAAACATAAGTATAGTTTATCTTCATGGATTTTCAGGTTCTTCACAAGATGGATACCCAGTGCATATAAATGTCGCTGAAAAATTAAATTCTAATATTTATCTACCCAGACTTTATGCACATGGATTAAATTCAGATGAGCCTTTAATTGAATACACAGGAGAAAAATACTTAGATAGTGCCCGTGAAGCTTTAGCTCTTGGTAAAATAATTGGTGAGAAAGTTATTTTAATGTGTACTTCTACTGGTTGCAGTGCTGCTCTTACACTTGCTGCAAACCACCCTGAAGTTGCCGCCCTTGTCATGTATGCCCCAAATATAAGGATTACCCATCCTCTTGATTTTGTAGCTACTTTACCATGGGGACTTTATATTGTTAGACTTGTCGAGGGGGGAAAGTATCATTACATTACCGATATTTGGAAAGATAAAGAAAAGTTTTGGACAACTAAATATCGTCTTGAGGCTCCTATTGAAATGCAAAAGTTTTTAGAAACAGCCATGAACGAAGACATATTTAGAAAAGTTAAGGTGCCAACTTTTTCTGGATTTTATTATAAAAATGAATTAGAACAAGATAATGTTGTATCCGTTCAGGCTATGAGAAGGATGTTTAAACAATTAGGAACAGAAGATTCCTTAAAGCTACAAATCGCTTTTGATGATGCTGGGGGCCACGAGATAGCTTACAAACTTGTAAATAAAAATTATGTTAATGTCCAGGAATCAACATTAAGTTTTTTACAGAACGTATTTAATCTAAATGAGAACTAAAGCGATTAAAAATAAAATTAACGTAATAACTTTAGGATGTTCAAAAAACATTTACGATTCTGAAGTGCTAATTAGTCATCTTAAAAATGGTGGAAAAGATGTGTCTAGTGAGAAAGATGGTAACATTGTAGTAATAAATACTTGTGGCTTCATTAATAAAGCTAAAGAAGAATCTATAAATACAATTTTAAAAAATGTAAGGAGAAAACAAATTGGTGAAATAGATAAAGTATTTGTAACAGGCTGTTTAAGCGAAAGGTATAAAGAAGACTTGATAAAGAATATTCCAGAGGTGGATCAATATTTTGGAACTAATGATTTACCTCAATTATTAGAAAGACTTAAGGTTGACTACAAATATAGTTTGCTTGGAGAAAAACAGAGAATTACACCCAGGCATTATAGCTACTTAAAAATTTCTGAAGGATGTGACAGACCTTGTTCTTTTTGTGCAATTCCTTTAATGCGAGGTAGTCATAAATCAAAAACTATAGAAGAGTTGATTTTTGAGGCTAAAAATTTAGCTCAAAATGGAGTTAAAGAAATAATTTTAATTGCTCAGGATTTAACTTATTATGGGATTGATATTTACAAAAGACGAGTGCTTGACGTTCTTTTGTCTAAATTATGTCAAGTGGATGGAATAGAATGGATTAGACTTCATTATGCATTCCCTACTGGTTTCCCCGAGGAAATTTTAGATGTTATGTCTAAGGAGAAAAAAATTTGCAAATACCTTGATATGCCAATTCAACACATATCTAATCATATCCTGAAGTCAATGAAAAGAGGTGCTAGTAAAGAAAAAATTAATGATTTAATAAAAAAAATAAGAGACAAAGTACCAGGAATTGCATTGAGGACTACTGTTATGGTTGGATATCCTGGAGAAAAAGAAGAGGATTTTATTGAATTAAAAGATTGGCTTCAAGAAACTAGATTCGAGCGTTTAGGTTGTTTTACCTATTCTCATGAAGAAAATACAAGCGCTTTTGCTTTAATTGACAACGTGTCTGAGGCAGAAAAAGAAAAAAGAGCCGGAGAAATTATGTCTCAGCAGGCAGAGATATCTCTCAATATGAATAACAAAAAAATTGATAAAATTTTTAAATGCATGGTAGACAGGGTTGAAGGCAAAAACTTTATTTGCAGAACTGAAATGGATTCTCCAGATGTTGATAATGAAATTCTAGTAGATGCATCAAAATTTTATCTAAGGCTGGGAGATTTTTGTAAAATTAAAATCATGAAAGTCAACGAGTTTGATTTATTTGGCGAACCAGTAAGTAGTTAAAAATTAATTTAATTAATACTTTGTTAATTTACACTTAAATTAAATTTAAATAATTGAAAAAAAACATTGATTTAAA
>CENG01125975.1_pt1 | contig 12291 bp, 8 predicted proteins | sample 530131 | NCBI WGS metagenome assembly CENG01 (sample SAMEA2591057, study PRJEB7988) | marine metagenome | biome: marine biome (ENVO:00000447); feature: surface water (ENVO:00002042) layer; material: saline water (ENVO:00002010), including plankton (ENVO:xxxxxxxx) | depth 5 m
CCGTGGATACTTTTATTCTGACTCATGCACATGCTGATCATGTTATGGGGATGGATGATTTAAGGCGCTTTTGTGACCTAAATGGAGGTAAGGCGATGCCAGTTTATAGTACAGAGGAGGGTCTGGAACGAGTTAACTCTATATTTCCCTATGCGATTTGTGATAAGCCTGTTTCAGTAGGCTACCCTGCATTTGCACTGCATCAAATGCCTAAACGATTAGAATTACCGGGAGGACTTGTAGAATCGACACTACTCCCACACGGGGCAGTGGATGTCTTAGGATTAGTCTTTACTGAAAATGATACAGGTAAGCAATTAGCTTATTACACGGATTGTAAGATGTTAACTCAAGATGCTTATCAGTTGGCCGATACCGTAGATATTTTAATTATCGATGGACTGAGACCGAAGCTTCACCCCACGCACATGAATATTGAGGAGGCAATAACAGCTGCTCAAAAGGTGAATGCACCTCAAACCTATCTTACGCATATGACCTACGGAGTTGATTACGAGACAACCGAAGCGAATCTTCCTGAAAATATCTCTTTAGCCTACGATGGGCTGGTGCTTAATTTGTCTCAGTAATTTCTTCAAAAATTCCCATATTCCGGAATTTTTTGTAACGCTTATCAAGTAAGCTTTTAGTGCTGAGTTTCTTTAATCGAGTCAGATTGAATTTTATTTCTTTCTTCAAGTTTTTCGCAGCCAAGTCGTAGTCTCTATGAGCACCACCAGCAGGTTCAGAGATAATGCCATCCACAACACCAAATTCTTTCAAATTACTAGGACTAAATTTCAAAGCTTCAGCAGCTTGAGGGGCAGCTGCTCGATCTTTCCATAAAATAGCAGCACATCCTTCTGGTGAAATCACGGAATAGTAACTATTTTCTAGAATCATCACTGAATCAGCAACAGCAATTCCTAGTGCACCTCCAGAGCCACCTTCTCCGATCACAATGGTGACGATTGGAACTTTTAATGTGCTCATATCTCTGATGTTGACCGCAATAGCTTCAGCAACATGACGTTCCTCAGCACCAATTCCAGGATAGGCTCCAGGAGTATCGACTAGAGTGACAATAGGCATATTGAATTTTTCTGCCATTTGCATCAGTCGCATAGCTTTTCGATAGCCTTCTGGATTGGGACAACCAAAATTCCGTTTTAAGTTATCCTTTGTATTGCGTCCTTTTTGTTGTCCGATAATCATGACAGGTTCACCATCGAGAAGTCCTGTACCAGTTACAATAGCAGGATCATCTTTAAAGCGGCGGTCACCATGGAGTTCTTCAAAATCTGTAAAAATACGCTCTATGTAGTCTAGTGAATAGGGGCGTTTAGGATGGCGACACAACTGAACGCGTTGCCATGGGCTTAAGTCCGAATAAATATTTGCTTTTAATAGCTCGAGTTTAGATTCAATTGCTTTGATTTCTTGGCTCACATCAACTTTTGTTTCATCTGAAACATGTTGCAGGGTAATCAATTGCTTTTCTAGCTCACGAAGTGGCTTTTCAAACTCTAGTGTGTAAGTGGTATCGTCCATTTTGCTTCAATTTGATAAAACAAGGCTAGCCTGTCAATTCTCAGTCAAAAGAAAATCCACAAGCGTACTTTTATTTAAAGCGATTCAGGGGGATCTTTAAGTTGTTCTTTCCAGCCCAACATCCGAGCTTGAGCATTGTAATACTCAGCCTTTTCTTGATCTCCAATTTGTACCCAAATTCTTGATAGTGTGGTGTTAATATGTAAATCCTTATCATCTAGGGCGTAAGCTTTTTCCGCCACTTCTAGAGCAGATTGAAAATCTTTCTCTGACCAAAGGATTTCCGCTAGAGCATGAAAAACTTCCTTTTCATTAGGATGCTCAGAGAGCAATTGGGTTAATTGTTCCTTGGCTCGAGCATTTTCTCCGAGGGTGAAATTGAATATTGCATCATCAATTTCATTTTGAATGGCTTTTTTACTATCCATGATCTAATTTTTACCCTACATTAAGAACAGTCTTCAATCACTCAAGCACTATATGATACATCCCCAAATTGAAAAATTAATAATTGTTCAAGCTAAAGACTTAGCCCTACAAAAGCTCCTACTAGAGATTGAGCGTATTCCAAAAGATAGAACAAAAATTCAGGGCTTAATTGAGGAAGAAAAAGCGTCTATTGAATCAGCAAAAAGTGAGTTAAACGCCAAAGAGGTCGAAAGAAACGATTTGGATTCTCAAATTAAGGCTAAGGAATCAGACATAGCGAAATTTAAAACCCAGCAATTAGAGGTTAAAAAGAATGATGAATACCGTGCGTTGACTCACCAAATTGAGCAGGCACAAACTGATATTTCTCAACTTGAAGAAAAAGAAATCGAAATCATGTATTCAATTGATGAGGCAAAAATCAACTTTGAAGAGGCAAAGGCCGAAATCGATGAACGTATTGCTCACCAAAGCAAACAACTCACTGAATTAGAGACACGTTTAAAACAATTGAATGCAGATGTTCAATCAGCAGAAGACAACTATACGCAATCTCGTGAGTCAGTAGACCAAGAGGCACTAGAAATCTACGATCGAACTAAATTACAGACTAAGCGACCGCCTTATATCTCGTCTATAGAGGTGCAAAATTGCGCAGGTTGTCATTTGAGAGTCTCCAACGATGTGCTTGGTCTTGCCATAGCTGCTGAGGAAATCATAGCGTGTGACCAGTGTGCACGGATTGTCTATAAAACATAGATTTTAGTTAAGATACTTTATCTTATACTCGAAAAATCTTTGGTAGGCCGACGGGGACTCGAACCCCGAACCAATTGATTAAAAGTCAACTGCTCTACCGATTGAGCTATCGACCCATACCAAAGCGTTTTAAAACAAGTCTTTCTCCCACATTTGTCAAGTATGGAGCAGGGGAAATTAATTTAGCTTAAAAAGTGGCAGGGGCGACAGGGCTCGAACCTGTGACCTACGGTTTAGAAAACCGTTGCTCTATCCAACTGAGCTACGCCCCCAACTGGGTCATGAATACAAAATAAATCTGATCTTTTGTAAAGTGATTTAAAATTTTATTTGTATTGGTAGGCGAGACCTTTAAAAGCTTTATATATGAAATGCTTATACTTACCTCTTCTTGTGCTTTTTGCCTGTTTTTTGAATGCTAATCCTAATCAACAGGTTTTAGACAATAGTGAAAATTATACCTTTAAAGAAACGTCTAGTATTGATCTTAAGATCTATGTTTTTAAGCCAGATGATTGGAAGGCGTCAGACAAAAATCCTGCTATTGTTTTTTATTTTGGAGGTGGCTGGAATGCTCGTCATATTACTCAATTTGTGGCTTATGCTCAGTACTACGCTTCAAAGGGATATGTCTGCTTTATTCCTAATTATAGAGTGAGGTCCACGGAAAACTCTCAAGCGATTGATTCAGTACGAGATGCTCAAGATGCTTTTGCCTATGTTCGGAAAAATGCCAATCAATTTGGAATTGATCGCAATCGGATTGCGGCTTCAGGGGGTTCAGCAGGGGGGCATCTAGCCGCTTCGCTTGGGACTTTGAAAGATGAAAAACATAAAAAATTATCGAAGCCTAATGCTTTAATCTTATTCAATCCGGTATGTGTTGTTGACCCTTTGAAGAACCCTAAACGATTCAATTTTGCGAGATTAGGGGTCAAAGGTCATGAAATCTCCCCTTATCACAATGTAGACGAAAGCGTCCCTCCAACGATTATCTACCATGGTACCGAAGATCGCTTAGTTCCTTACAAAACAGCAGAAATGTTTCATGAGAAAATGTTAGAAGTAGGGAATGATTCCACCTTGATTCCATTTGAGGGGAGAGACCATGGCTTTTTTAATCACGGTAAGCATTTGGCGGAAAGTGACTATCATAAAACGCTCAAATACACGGATGCGTTTCTTTCGAGAATGGGTTGGTCGGAAATCGAGTAGCTATTGTTTAACTGATGAATTACTTTTTAGGGATTGATGTGGGCACTGGCAGTGCACGCGTTGGAATTTTCGACGAGCGGGGTGTTTTAGTTGGGCACACAGTTGAAGCGATTAAGACATGGAAGCCGAAAGCGAATTTTGTTGAACAGTCTTCTGAAAATATATGGCAGTCGATTTGCTCTTGTTGCCATCGGGTGTTAGCCGAGACGGAAATAGATATCGCAACTATTAAGGGCATTGGTTTCGATGCAACCTGCTCTCTCGTTTTAATTGATGAATGTGGGAATTCCGTTTCAGTCGACCCTGATGAAGATGATGCTAAAAATATAATTGTATGGATGGATCATCGAGCAATTGAAGAAACGAATTTAATCAATGGTTTTAAAGAGGGTTATTCGGCTTTTGATTTTGTTGGTGGTCGTATTTCACCAGAGATGCAATTGCCGAAATTACTTTGGTTAAAAAAACAGTTACCTAAGTCATGGAAGCGAGTGGCTCATTTTTTTGATTTGCCTGATTATTTAACTTTTCGTGCTACAGGCTCTACTGTGCGTTCTTTGTGCTCGCTTTCTTGTAAGTGGACTTTTGATAAAAATTCTGAAAGTGATTCGGGCTGGGATGTGAATTTATTTAAAGCAATTGGTTTGGATGACTTATCTGAAGATGCGTTTGAGTCAATAGGTCGAAGTGATTTAGTGCGTTTGATGGGACGCCCAATAGGTCAAGGCTTGTCCGAGAGTTCAGCGAAAGAAATGGGTTTGCTTAAGGGTACCCCTGTGGGTGTCTCGATTATAGACGCTCATGCTGGCGGTTTAGGGATGCTTGGACTTAAAGAGTTTACTAAAAATGGTGAGGCTGAGCCGATAAATTTTAATAAACGCTTGGCATTGATTGGTGGGACTTCTTCCTGCCATATGGCGGTCGCTGAGGAAGCACGTTATATAGAAGGGGTCTGGGGACCCTATGATTCGGCAATGATTCCTGGATTTTGGTTAAATGAGGGCGGGCAGTCTGCCACGGGTTCATTGGTTGATCATGTTATTAAAACGCATGCAGCCTATTCGGAAGCAATGAAAGAGGCAACGGCTAGGGGGCTTTCGATTTATGATTATTTAAATACATTTTTGAGTGATTTATTAACTGAAGAATATGATTTGGTCGATGGGTTGAGTGAAAGTTTGCATGTTTGCCCTTATTTTCATGGTAATCGATCACCTCGGGCAAATCCTGAGTTGGTTGGAATGGTGAGCGGTTTGAAATTATCGGCCACGGTGAAAGATTTGAGCCTATTGTATTTGGCTACGGTACAATCGATTGCTTATGGAACACGTCACATTATTGAAGCGATGAATGCGAAGGGTTACGATATTGATACTTTAATTTGCTGCGGTGGTGGTACGAAAAATACGTTGTTTCTTCAGCAACACGCAAATATTACGGGCTGTCGATTATTATTACCGAAAGAAATGGAGTCAGTATTACTTGGCTCGGCTATGTTGGGAGCGGTAGCTTCAGGGGAATATCAGAACTTGATAGAGGCTATGGGTGCTATGTCGCATTTGGGGCATGCTATTCAACCAGAAGAGGCCACTGCTGAATATCATGCTAGAAAATATGAAGTATTTCATCAATTATATGAGGATCAAATGCGATATGATTCAATCATCAAGAAAGGGATATAATTCAAAGCATATATTTTATAAAGGATAAGTAGTTATGAAGAATAAAACACTATTACTGATTGCCAGTGGCGACTTACGATTGAGTGCGAATCAAAATTGCTGGGCCGAGCAAGAAGCGATGGAAGCTGAGCTATGCAAATTGGCTGAGTCTATGGGTTACAAAATTGAACGTGCACATGCCTATGATCCTGTCGCTAAGCATGGCTTTATTTCGAGTCAGCGGCAAGGGATGGATATTTTCTCAAAGATTGATCGCGCTATGCCAATTATTGTAGCAGAAGCAGTTTGGCAGTATTCGCATCATATTTTGGCGGGTCTTATTTCTCATGAGGGTCCTATACTTACTTTGGCTAATTGGAGTGGTAAATGGCCGGGATTGGTGGGAATGTTAAATCTAAATGGATCATTAACCAAAGCGAATGTGGCTTATTCCAGTTTATGGAGTGAGGATTTTTCAGGGGATGCTCATTTTAAATCTCAATTAAACAGATGGTTTGAATATGGTACTATTGAACAAGACACCAGTCATGTTTCCCCGTATACGGATAATGAATCTTTATCAGATTCTGTCTTAGCATCTATTGACTCCATAGTTGAAACAATGGATAGAGAAAAATGCATCATGGGAGTTTTCGATGAATTCTGTATGGGGATGTATAATGCAGCGATTCCAGACGAGCTGTTATTTAATATTGGCGTGTATAAAGAACGGCTGAGTCAAAGTGCATTATTTGCAGAAATGCAAACCGTGTCAGAGACAGAAGCAGGTGAGATTTTTAATTGGTTACTTGAGCGTGGTTTTAATTTTCATTTTGGGTCTGACTCAGAAGCCGAATTAACAGAGTCGCAGGTGTTAGAACAATGTAAAATGTATATTGCGGCTTGTCGAATTGGAGATCGTTTCGGTTGTGATGCCATTGGAATACAATACCAGCAAGGGCTTAAGGATGTATGTCCTGCCTCTGATTTGGTCGAAGGGATGTTAAATAGTTCAGATCGTCCGCCAGTTAAGAATGCTGAAGGTAAAATAATTTTTGAAGGTGAACCTTTTACACATTTTAACGAAGTCGATGAATGTGCGGGATTAGATGCAATGATTACCAAGCGTTTGCACAAGGCCTTAGGCCAACCTTTAGAAATTACTTTGCATGATTTGCGCTGGGGCGATTTTGATGCAAGCGGTAGTACAGATGAATATGTTTGGGTATTGCTGATAAGTGGTGCAGCTCCTATTGAACATCATATTGATGGATGGAAGGGGAGTCATGGTTATCGGCAACCTGCAATGTATTTTCCTAAAGGTGGTAGTACGTTACATGGTGTGGCTAAACCAGGTGTCATTATCTGGAGTCGTATTTATATTGAGGATGCACGCTTAAAAATGGATATTGGGCAAGCAGAAGTGATTGAATTACCTGAAGCGGAAACACGACGTCGTTTGAATGAAACAACCCCAGAATGGCCGATTATGCATGCTGTTATGAAGGGTATTTCAAGAGATCAGATGATGGCACGCCATAAAGCAAATCATTTAAATGTGGTATATGCGAATGATTCTGAATCTGTACGAGAATGTTTATGGGCAAAGGCTGAGTTAGCTAAAAGACTTAATATCGAAGTTTTTATCTGCGGCAATTAAAGTTTTTTATCTAATTCATAATTAATGTTTTTAGGGTAATATTTAAATCGTTAAATATTTAAATTTCTTTTTGTCTCTTTATTGTTCCTTAATAAGAATTTATCCTAAGAATTTATCCCTATGCAGTTTCTCCTTTATTTATTTCTAATTATCAAAGCGTCTTTTTTACTCTACGGAGCAAAACCAAATATTATTTTCATAATGGCAGACGATCTTGGATATGGTCATCTTGGAGCTTATGGTCAGAAATTGATCCTTACGCCAGAAATTGATAAAATGGCAAAAGAAGGATTACTTTTGACTGATTATTATTCAGGTACTTCAGTTTGCGCTCCTGCTCGATGTTCACTGATGACAGGTCAGCATGTTGGAAATACGTATGTAAGGGGTAATTATGAAGTAAAGGGAACGGAACTTAATGAACAGGGACAATTACCAATACCTGATGAAACAATTACTGTCGCAGAAAGATTAAAAGAAGCAGGCTACGCAACAGCTTGTATCGGTAAATGGGGGCTTGGATATCCACATAGCGAGGGTGATCCGCTCAACCAAGGTTTTGATTATTTCTATGGGTATAATTGCCAGCGACTAGCACATAAATACTATCCAAATTGGCTTTGGCGGAATCATGAAAAAGTTAGTTTAGGCGAACGTGATACTCCGGAAGGGTACAGTCACTATAGCTTAACGAACGAAGGGTTGGATTTTATTGAATCCAATAGTAAGAATCCTTTTTTTCTCTACCTTTCTTACGCGATTCCACATTCAAAAATTGAAATACCTAAAGAGGATATAAATTATACTCAATACCAAGATCGAGATTGGCCAGATATTCAAAAAAGACTCGCTGGAATGATCAGTCTGATGGATCAAGATGTTGGTAAAATTATTAGGCTTCTTAAAAAGCTTAAGATTGAAAATAATACACTGGTTATTTTTACAAGTGATAACGGTGCTCATAATGCTGGTGGTATTATACCCGATTTCTTTAACGATAGCGGTCCACTTAGGGGCATTAAAAGAGACCTTTATGAAGGAGGAATACGAGTACCATTTGTTGCCTATTGGCCGTCAGTTATTGAGCCTAGTAGGAGAAGTGGCCATTTAGCGGCACACTGGGATTTAATGGCAACAGCTTGTGATATAGCTGGTCTAAAGTTACATGATGGTACTAATAGTGTCAGTTACCTTCCTTTACTAAAAGGGACTCTTGATAGACAAAAAGCTCATGATTTTCTTTATTTTGAGTTACATTGGCCGACAAAGCGTTCAGCAAGAAAAGGTCAGTGGGTGGCTGTTCAAAAGCATACTTCATCTGTAGATCCATCAGTTAATGAGATTGAATTATATAATCTAGAAAATGATCTATCGCAGAAATTTAATGTAGCTGAACAATTCCCTGAAAAAGTAGCCGAATTTAAGGAAATATTTCTAGCTTCGCATAAGCAGAGTGAGCACTTTGTATTCGGGCAAAAACGTCCTCAAAAAGCCCGCATCAAGTGGTAATTATTCTATAACCATTTTAAATATATGATGAATTTAATATATAGAACATTTAGTTTCTTACTTCCATTTATATTATTGGGTGTCAATTTATATGGAGAATCCCTAAAGCCAAATGTTGTCATAATATACGGAGATGACATCGGATACGGTGATGTTAGTGCTTATGGTGCTGAAAAGCTAAAAACGCCTTTTATTGATTCTTTAGCAAAGACTGGTTTGAGATTTACTGACGCACATAGTACGGCATCAACATGTAGCCCATCTCGTTTCTCTATGCTCATTGGAGAGTATGCATTCCGAAATAATATCTGGATACTTGGGCCTAAAGCACCTTTAGTCATTCCGACAGATTCTTTTACTCTAGCAGATTTATTCAAAACAGCAGGTTATCGGACTAGTATTATCGGGAAATGGCATTTGGGCTTGGGGACCAAAGATAATCAAGCTGATTGGAATGGTCGAATTGAGCCTGGCCCTTTAGAGCTAGGATTTGATTATGCTTTTTTCATTCCTTCAACGAATGATAGAGTGCCATGTGTTTATGTGGAAAATAGGTCCGTTGTGAATTTAGATCCTGAAGACCCTATTTCAGTCGGGCTTTATAAAGGCCAAGTTGATTCTAATAATACACAATATCCTGATGGAAAAACCAATCGTTCTGCTATGACTTATTACGAAAGTAGTCATGGTCATAATCATAGCGTTATCAATGGAATAGGAAGAATTGGCTATATGTCAGGCGGCAAATCGGCCTTATGGAATGATGAAACCATGGCGGATGTTTTTGTTGAGAAAGCGTCGGCATTTATTGAAAGCAATAAAAATAAGCCATTTTTTATGTTCTTTTCATCTCAAGATATTCATGTTCCCAGAACACCTCATCCTCGTTTTCATGGAGTTACTGAATTGGGCTATCGAGGCGATGCGATGATTCAATTTGATTGGACTGTAGGCTCAATCGTTAAGGCACTGAAAGAACATAACCTTTTTGAAAATACTATAGTGATTGTTACCAGTGATAATGGCCCCGCTTACGATGATGGTTACCAAGATGGTACTACGATAAAAACATCTAAGTCCGATAATGACCGCGGGCACTATGCTGCAGGGGAATTTCGTGGGGGAAAATACAGCATCTATGAGGGAGGAAATAGAGTTCCTATGATCATTCATTGGCCCGAGAAAATCAAACCTGGCATCTCTAAGGCTCTCATCAGTCAGATCGACTTCATAAACTCTTTTGCTTCCTTACTTAATATAGAGATACCAAAAAATTCTGCTCGAGATAGTATCGATGGTCTTAAGGCTTTACTTGGAAAAGATGCAAAGGGTAGGGCTTTCTTGGTAGAAGAATCACCGAGAGCAATTGCATTGAGAAAAAGAAATTGGAAGTATATTGAATTTAATGAAACAAAAGAGAATCAACGAATTAGCGAACTTTATGATCTAAAAAAAGATCCATCTGAAACTTTAAATCTTATCAATAAGTATCCTATCATTGCAGAGAATCTAAAACAGGAACTTGAATCTGTTAAAAATTCAAACCAAGAAATTCATTAATGATATTTAATTGGATAAAACATGATTAAAATATTCTACAAATCAGTCGTCTTTTTTTACATTCTCAATATTGGATATATAGTGCTCGGTATTGCTATAGAGAATAAAGAAAAGGAATCCTATAGGCCTGAATTTTCTACTGCAGGGTTTTATCAAACAGAGCCAGATATTCGTGAAGCAATAAATTTTAATGTTGGCTGGCGTTTTATCAAAGGTGATGTTTTGGATGCCTATACTAATGATTTTAATGACAGCGATTGGCCTGTCGTAAATTTACCACATGGTCTTGAAATATTGCCACTTAGTGCAAGTGGTGGGGCAAATTATCAAGGTCCAGCTTGGTATAGAAAGCATTTTATCGTCGATGAGCAATTAAAGGGTAAGAAAATTTTCATTCATTTTGAAGGAATAATGGGCAAGTCGAAAATTTGGATTAATGGAAAATTGATAGCGGAAAATTTTAGTGGCTATCTTCCAATACACTTAGATATCACAGATTTCGTTAATTATGGAGAAGATAATTTAATCGCTGTTAGAGCAGATAACAGTAATGATCCCGACTATCCTCCAGGCAAGAAGCAAGAGACTCTAGATTTTACATACTTTGGTGGAATCTACCGGGATGTTTGGTTGGTCACACACAATAATACCTACATAACAAACCCTATTGCAGCAGACAAGGTGGCAGGAGGTGGAATTTTTATTCATTATGAAGATTTATCAGAAGATTCAGCTCGGGTATTGATTGATGCAGATATTTTCAATGAGGGATTCGGTAGGTCGGTAGAGGTAAACATAAAATTAATCAATTCTTTAGGTAATGTGATTATTGAAGATTCGAATAGCGAGTATTGTTCTAAAAATACATCAATAATTTCATCTTTCGATTTATTGGTCAAAAATCCAAAACTTTGGTCTCCAGACGATCCCTACAGGTATGACTTACTTGTTGAAATAGTTGATGAGAGTGGAAATTGTTTAGACAGCTTAAGTAAAAAAATTGGGCTGAGGACAATTGAAATGAAAGGTAAGGATGGACTTTATCTCAATGGAAAACCTTATCCAAATCTCCTAATTGGTGCGAATAGGCATCAAGATTTTGCCCATATTGGGAATGCATTAACTAATAATTTACATTACAGAGATGCATTAAAGCTTCGCCAAGCTGGCATGAGAGTTATTCGTTCTGCACATTATGTTCAAGATCCTGCATTTATGGACGCTTGCGATGAACTAGGGCTTTTATTTGTTGCGACTACTCCTGGTTGGCAATTTTGGAATGACAAACCAATTTTTGAACAGCGAATGCTAGACGATATACGTAAAATGATCCGCTTAGAGCGTAATCGTCCATCCGTTTTGCTTTGGGAGGTTGTTCCGAATGAGACGAAATTTCCAAATTCGTTTGCGGATAAGGCTGTTACTGCGGCGAAAGAAGAGTTTCCATATAAAGGAATTTACACTGCTTCAGATGCACGAACGCATCGGGGAAATAACCAGCATTTTTTTGATGTCCTATATGCGGATGATACTATTTGGAAATATGAGAACAAAAGTGTATTTAAGCGGGAATGGGGAGATTTTGTGGACAATTGGGTGGATCATAATTCAGTCAGTCGTGTAGCTAAACAGTGGGGAGAAGTCCCACAAATAAAGCAAGCACTTCATTATTTTATTGAGGAATGGGATGACAAAGGAAAGCATTTCAAGTGGCCCTCTTTGACAAAAGCTTACGAGGCGAGTCGATCTTTGATAGGAGCCACTATGTGGCATCCTTTCGACCATCAAAGGGGATATCACCCAGATCCATTTTGGGGCGGTATAATGGATGCTTATCGTCAGCCGAAATTTTCCTATTATTTATTTAAAAGTTTATTGCCAACGGAAGGATTAGATAGAGTACCCTTAGTAGAAGCTGAGCCGTTTGTTTATATCGCTCATTTAATG
>CENG01039154.1_pt1 | contig 12237 bp, 10 predicted proteins | sample 530131 | NCBI WGS metagenome assembly CENG01 (sample SAMEA2591057, study PRJEB7988) | marine metagenome | biome: marine biome (ENVO:00000447); feature: surface water (ENVO:00002042) layer; material: saline water (ENVO:00002010), including plankton (ENVO:xxxxxxxx) | depth 5 m
AACAGAGTTACAAACTGGACATTTAACAATCGCAAAGGGCGATTACAAATTGACATAGGGGTAGCCTATGAGTCGGATATAGAAAAAGCGAGAGAGCTTATTCTCGAAGCAGCGAAAGAGTTTCCAGGTAGTATTGATGATCCAAAGCCTGCATGCTATTTGAAAGAATTTGCAGATAGCTCGGTCAACTTTATGCTCTTTTTTTGGTTAGCCGATGTATCAAAAGGAAGATATCAGGCGAAGAATGATGTAATGTTGAGTATTTGGAAAAAGTTCAAAGAAAATAATATTAGTATTCCTTATCCTCAAAGAGATATTCATATAAAAAATCCTGAAGTGCTTAATTAGCGATTTTAATATGAAACGAATTATATTAGTCTGTACAACGATTTTTATTCTCTCAAGTACCATTTTTGCTTATGTACAGTTAGGGCCATTACGGACGATCTGGGGTATTCAAAAATCCTTTCGTACTGCTAATGCGGAATCTCTTCCTGACTTTATTAATTTTGATGCAGTGCGGGAAAGTTTAAAACTTCAGATACGCCATCATATTAATGTAGAGAATTTGTTTAAGTCGGAGACTCCGCTTTTGCAAAGCTTGTATTCCAGTTTTTCTTATAACCTTATTGATGGTATGGTTGATGAATACTTAGCGCCTAAATCGATACAGCCGCTTTTTGATAATTTAATCTATGCTAAGGATAAAGCATCGGGTGTTGGGAATCTTGATCAATCGTTGGCTGATACAACCGAAGATCAAAATTGGTTGGTAACCGCTCGTGGATACATTGCTTTGTGCGACTTTAGATTTATCTCATATAGTGAGTTTGAAGTGTCCTTAAAGGAAAATACATCTGAGCCTGCCGCAGATAATTTATTTGCTGGGACTCGTATTCGTTTTCTGCGAAGCGGGATGAATTGGAAGGTGAATGATATTGTTTTTCCGGAATCTTTTTTCACTAAAGAGTTTAAAAAAATTAAGTTTTAATTTCTATCCAACTCGCTTGTTTTGGATGCAAAGTTCGCATAAAAAGGGTTGTTCTGATTTTCATGGCTTACGGTAGTGAGTGGTCCATGCCCAGGTGCAAGTACAGTCTCATCTACCTGTGATAAAATACTAGAGCGGTTGATTTTAAGGGCATGCTGATACTTTTCTCGGCTGTAGATACCCCCTTGAGAATGAGCAAAGAGAGCATCGCCGACAAACATGACAGTATTAGAAAGACCCGTGACTTTGAAGCTGATACCATCTTCGGTATGCCCTGGGGTAGTGTAGGCCTCAATTTGAAAGGGTCCGTAGCCTATTGGTTTATTGGGTTCGATAAGGTTGAATGCATAGTTTGGATCAACCGATGGTTGTGCAGCATAAATCTGGGCGACTGGATGACAATCGGTGAACTGATTTAATGCCCAAATATGGTCTTTGTGTTGATGGGTTATAAAAATAGCACTGAGCTTAAGGGAATGGGTTTTTAGGTATTCTAAACAGTCGGTGGCATTGGTGCCTGTATCAAAAAGGAGTGCTGTTTTTGTGCTATCATCCGTTAAGAGATAATGATTTACAGAAAGAGTCTGATTAGGCTGATAGGTAAATGCTGATTGATAGGAATATAAGCCATCTAAATGAATTTTGGGAGGGTGAGAACTATTGTCTGCGTGATTTTTTAGAGAGGGAAAGTCTAGGTCTAGGATTTGGGCAATTGTTTTGAGAGTCGATTCACAGTAACTTCCGTTGAAAAAATCATTTATTTTAGTGATGGGTAACTGGCATAATTGGGCTATTTTCTTTTCGCCTAGCCCGTGTCCTACAGAGGCCTTTTTTATAATATCTAAATAGGTGTCTTCTAGTGGGATCATAGAAACGTTGGATTAGGTGCTTTTTATTTAAAGACGTCTTTTTTCGGATTAGTCACAAATGGGACATTCCTTATATGATCGGACGCAATTATATTTTTACTAGTATCTACTTCGTCCGCCTGATTATAAATAAGTTGTGCCCACCGTATAGCAAGAAAAGCAATAATCCAAAAACTGAATGCTACTGGAATAGAGTAAAAAGGGTTATCAAAAAAACTTAATAAGATAATTAAGAATAGTCCAAAAAATAAAGTGTCAGAAATGGTGTTGTTCTGTTTATTTTTATGGTATTGAACGTATAAAATAATAAGGTAGAGACAAATAATTACCATTCCGATAATGCCAAATTCACAAAGTAGATTAATGATACTTGAGGGAATTGTTTCATAATATTGATTGAGTAGAGAGGCATCGTTATAGAAGGGAGATAATTTTTGAAAACTATTGATTCCCCATCCAAACAGGGGGCTATCCGCTATCATTTCTAAGCCCGACTTTTTGAGGTTTTCTGTAACTGGATTGTGTGTGATTATTTGAGTGAAAGAGTGACATCCTTTAACTGCACTACCAATGCCAAGAGCCAAAATATAAGGGCCAATTAATTTCAAAACAGGTTCTTTCTGCTTTTTTAAGTATCGATAGCTGAGAAAGCAAATATGCACAAAGGCAAAAGATAGAAAAAGAGAAGAAACGCTTTGTTCGATAAGCAAGGTTGTTGATGCAAGTGCCGTGCAAAGTGCTAAATAAAAAGGAGCATTGGTTTTGGTAAATTCTCGGTCATCTTTTTTACATTCAATTATTGAAACAGCATAACTCGCATATATCCAAATTATGGCAAAAGCTGCCCAATCACCATCATAGGGAAAATAAAAAAAGTAATTAGTGAGCTCAGTGCCACTACTGAATAGAGGCTTAGCCAAATCAGTAGCTTTGAAGATGGCACCTATTAAAAACATAAAAGAAATACTGGTGCAGCACCAAGCTAAGAATTTATGTAAAAAATAAAATGATTTTGGAATGAGTAATAACTGGGTACTTAGAGTGAATAGGCTTACAGTGGATAAAAATAATATCCAATTATCTTTAAATGTGACATTTGTGCTGAATATATTTTCGGGTTTTTTCAGCTCTAAATAGGAGAAACCATCAATGGAAATTGATTCCATACAGTTTCCAAGTGCGGATAGAAAATAAATTACCAGTAGAAAAATTGCAGGCAGATTGTAGCAGAGTAATTTTGTCCATAGTCTATCAATAATGAATGGGTGAACAGTCTCATGAATTTTGATATTAATCAGCGAACTAGTGCCCATAATCAAGACAAAGCAAGAAGTCCAAATAGAGCGATTATCTAGATTCCAAGTAAGAGTAATGAATAAGACAAACAGAGCAATGAAGTTTAATTTTTCAGAGGCGGTGAAATTGTCTCTGAGAGCTATATCCCGAATATTTAATATTAATTTACGGTCTGTTTTCATAATCTCTTAATCGCTTATATGCAGATCGCATCTGCAATATTTTGAGCAATTTCCTTGTTTAGTAAATATTCGATTATGGCTAGAGCAAATGGGACTGCAGTTCCTGCTCCTTTTGAAGTAATAATATGCTTATCTCTTACCGTAGCTTCAGGATGAAGTGCTGGAAATTCTGCTTGAACCGAAGGATGGCAAGTCATGGCAAATGTTTGGTTGAGTCCCTGATCTAATAATAACAGTGGTGCTGCACATATACAGGCAATGCATTTTTCTAGTTTATGAAATTCACGAATCTTTTTTTGGATCATGCTATGATCACGGATCTTGAAGATTCCAGGTCCACCTGGTATGACTAAAGCATCATAAATAGCGTGTTCGTGGTCGCTTAACAGGCTATCGGCTTTTATTTGAATACCACCTTTACTTTGTACTTCGAGATCATTGCTTGTGGATGCTATATGAACAATTAAGCCGGCCCTTCGTAATATATCAATAGGTGTTACCGCTTCAATTTCCTCAAAATCAGGATGCAGTATAATTAATACTTCTTTTTTCATGAATAGGCTTACTTATTCTTGGATTCTGCATAAATTGAAACATTAGGTTCTACTTCACCAAGGTGTTCTTTAGCTCGTTTAAGTGCTCTAGCTGTTGAAAGTGTAGGATTCGAGGTATCATAATGAAAAATATTTCGGTGTTCTATATATTGGGCGACTCCTGACTTGATAAGAATGTTTAAAAGGTCCTTCTTGACTTCACTTACGATTAAATAGCGTCCAAGTTTATTCATATGCCTAACTAATTCTTCAAGAGCCATGACACTGGAGGCATCCATATTATATGCATTTCGCATTTTTAAAATGACGATTTTAAGTTGTGGGTCTTCGTAAATGCGCCGCATTTGTTCTTGAAATAAATCCGCTGCACCAAAAAATAATTCCCCCTCAACGTGAACAATCGAAACTTCTGGTATATTTCTATTGGAATTTTCGGATTCTAATAAGTCACCTTCTTGATTGAAGGAATATTCTTTTAATTCTGGCTTAGCGACCTTTTTTAAGAATAGCAGAATAGAGACACCAACTCCAAAATATATAGCACTATCTAGAGAGATGTAGAGTCCAGAGACAAGAGTGGCTAAGAAAACAACGGCATCTGAGCCAGTTGTTTGAGTGACAATTCGGATGGCGTGCCTATTCAATAATGACAAGCCTACAATGACGACTAAAACCGACAAAGCACAGACAGGAATATATTGAGTGAGAGACCCAACTGCGAATATTCCGATCAAAATAATAATACCAGAAAACAGATTAGAAAATACAGTTTTACTACCACTTTCATAATTTAAGCTGGATCGGGTTAGGGAACCAGAAGCGGGCATTCCTGCAAAAAGCGAACATGCGATATTAGTCATACCAATAGAATACATGGCTTGATCATTATTTAAGCGCACCCCTTTTTTAATGGCCAATGATTTACCAATAGAAATGCCTTCAAGAATACAAAGTAGTGCAATGGCGATTGCCGTACTGGTGAGTAATTTGATGGAAGCAAAGCTTACTTGAGGAAGTGAAAAAGATAAAAAAGATTGATCGATGGGAGGGAGAAAAAGTATTTCAAATTGCTTGCCATCAATAAAAAAAGTGAGAGCGGATATGGCAATTAGGACAATTGCTATGTTGGGTAATTTTCGAAACTTAAAGTTTAGCAAAGCATAGAGTAAGACAGTGGCTAGGCTGATGACTAAAGTCGGAAAATGTGTGAAGGGTATATTTTGAAAGATCCCTCCCACCAAAGTAAAAAAACTATCTTTATGTATGCTCGTGAGATTGAGTTGAAGAATATTGGGTATTTGATTGAGGATAATGAACAGCGCAGCGGCTGTAATATAACCAGTTATCACTGAGCGAGAGACATATTTGATTAAATCAGCCGTTCGGAAATAAGATCCAATTACGATGAATATTCCAGTAAGGAAAACTAAAATGCTAATATATGGGAGTTTCTCCTCTTCAGGAAGCCCTAAGCTAGCAAAAGTAGTGAAGAGCATTACAGCTGTGGCGTTGGTAGGACCAAATGTAATGAGATTTGATTTAGCAAAGAAAACACAGGATATAGATGCTATTGCAGAACCAATGATTCCATAATGAATAGGCAGGCCTGCGATCAGTGCGTATGCCATGCCTTGAGGAAAGGCGAGTAAGGCAACATTAATGGCGCTTTTTAAATCATCTTGGAGAAATTTTAATCGGTATTCTTGGATCGATTTTGTGAGTGGCAAGAATTCTAAGGCATGAGTCCTGTGTGCGGACTTAACTATGTTTTTTAAAAGCTGTAGTAAATGAGTCACCGAAAACTTAGTTATTTGGATATAAGGTCTCCATTACTGTTTTATGTAATGGTGCTTTTGCGGCAATGATACTTCTTTGCTCAAAAGCATCTTCTCCATTCCACCCAGTGTAAGTAAATCCAGCTCCCTCAAGACATGGCAAAATAGCGGCACAATCCCAAATTTCCATCATTGGGTCGCACATAATATCGGTGAAACCTGAACAGAGTAAGATATAGCCTCCAGCATCACCCCAGGAACGATATAAGGCTGTTTTTGGGGGCAAATCATCCCACTTGGCATTATTTTGCCATAAAGTTTTTCGAATAGGATCGGTCGTGCAAAGAGTTGCTTGTTCAATGGGGCGGGCGGCGCGTCCGTTGACAGGAACTCCATTAAGTGTGGTGGTCTGGCAATCTCCAATGAGTAATTGCTTGAGAATCGGTTGATTAATTGCACCGAGCACCGGTCGTCCGTTATGGAGAAGGGCAATTAAAGTTGCAAATAGTGGCACCCCTGAAATGAAGGATTTTGTTCCATCAATAGGGTCTAAGACCCAAACAAATTCATTGTTTTCATTTTCGGCTCCATACTCTTCTCCAATAATACCGTGGTCAGGGAATTCTGCATTGATGAGTTCACGGATCTTTTTTTCTGCATTTTTATCAGCAAGGGTCACTGGTGTGTTGTCCGATTTGTGTTCTACGTCCACATTGACGCCATAATGAGGAATAATTTCTTCAGTGGCTACGTCACACAAACGTGTAATAAATTTTTTGAATAGTTGATTTTGCTCCGGATTAAGTGCACACATGATGAATTGAAAACTTTAAATTTCAGATTGATGAACATTATCCAAGTTGCAATCGTTTAGTCGGAAATTATCTTAAGATTTTTTATATACACTAATGGATCAAATTATTCATATAATTGACTTTGAAGGAAGTGCTAAGACAGGGGTTTTGGAATGGGGTATCGTTTCAATACAAGGGAACACTCTATTAGAGGCAAAGACACGTTTGTGCGGAACAGAAAGTACAATTGATGCGGTTGAAAGGCAGCAACATGGGATCACTTCAGAGCTTGTAGTTGAATGTCCGAATTTTGAGCAAGATTTTGATCTATTTGCTAAGTTACGAAAATCAGGACCCCTTTGTGCTCATAATGCCTCAGTAGAGGATCGTTTCCTCAAAAATACATGGTCCTACACTCGTCAATCACCTGATTTTGCGAGTCCTAAGAAGAATCAATTACTCGCAAGTTGGGGTCCATGGTTGGATACACTGCCAATTTATCGTCGCTTATATCCAGATTTAGATAGCTACCAATTAAATACTTTGATTCGTTTGTTTGGCTTAGAGGATAAATTGACTCAGTTAGCTCGCTTACATTGCCCTAAGGAACGCATTCGCTACCATTGTGCATTATACGATGCCCTTGCAAGTGCATTACTTTTACAGAGACTCTTCTCACTTGAGGAATTAAACGATCTTTCTTTATATCAGTTATTTACATTAAGCGCGAGTTCGGCTTCAGTATTTAATCAAAGAAGGCAGCAAGAATTATTTTAATAGAGTCAGCTATATTTTGAAAAATAAGAGACAGAAGATAGTATTTTTTGGTTCAGACTCGATTTGTTTACCATCTCTTGAATGGTTATTCTTAAAAGGTGAGGAACAATGGGAATTATTAGCGGTAGTTTCCCAACCCGATCGAAAGCAAGGAAGAGGACAAAAGCTTAAATCAAATCCAGTTGCTGAGTATGCTAAAGATAAAGGAATTCAATTACTTCAACCCGATAAACCAGGTGAGGGTTTGGTACAATTTTTTGAAGATCATAAGGTAGATATCTCTTTTGTTATGGCTTATGGGCATTTTTTGGGGCGAGGAATTCGTAAGGCATCTAGACTAGGGATGGTTAATTTTCATGGGTCTATTTTACCTAAATATAGAGGTGCTTCTCCTGTAGAAACAGCTATTGCATCTGGTGAAAAAGAAACAGGAGTTTCGTTAATGCAAATTGATCGAGAAATGGATGCAGGTGCAGTTGCCGATATCGAACGAATCGCAATTGAAAAAGAGGATTGTGCTTCAAGTGTCCGAAAAAAAATTGGTCAAGCAACCATTCCAATATTGGAGCGTTCTATGACTAGCTTATTAAAAAGTGAACTGGAATTCAAACCGCAGGATGAAACACTTAAGAGTCACTGTCGTAAGTTGACCAAAGAAGATGGTTTGATCGATTTTGGATTGAGTGCACAGGGAATTCACAATCGGTGGCGTGCATTTAAGACTTGGCCAAACAGCTTTTGTTTTCATGGGGAAACCCGAATAAAAGTGGGACAATTAGAAATCTGCGAACATTCTTTGGCAGGACATGAATTGAGTCTTCCTAGTGGTTCGGTCATTCTTGAAAAAGACAGTCTCAAGGTAGTTACTTCAAATGGATTAATTAGAATATTAGAGCTACAAAAAGCGGGTGGAAAAATGTTAGCAGTCCCTGATTTTTTGAGAGGCTATACAATAAAAGATGGCGATTTATTAAAAGGCCAGAAGAGCATTCCGCTTTTGTTGTGACTTAATCTAAATGACAGTCCTCATCCATTGCATTTTTTTTGCGAAAGAAAACGGATTTACACAAGACCGCATTGAGGAAATAGGCTAATAAAAGACTCGCAGAAATATGATTCCAAATACTTAAATGTGCATGGTGTTCTTTGAAGTCGCTCATTTTAATATCTAATAATAAATTTGTCAAAAAGCCTGCACTCCAAGCGATTACTACAAGTGTTACAATGTAAATGATGGTAGCTTGTTTTCCTATGATTTTTAAGGTCGCTAAAATGGTGGCTGAATTAGTAGCAGGGCCAACGATGAGAAATACAAGAACTGCGCCTGGTGAAATACCCGCGCTTAGGAAGGCAAAAGCTAAAGGCAGAGACTCAACTGCACATACATAGAGTGGTAGGCTGATCAAAGTAATTCCAATAAAGGCGACTAAGCCTGAACTAAAAGTTCCGGTGAAGAAATCACCTGGTAAAAAGTTGTTTATAAGTCCCGCAATGAATATTCCAATGAGAAGTGGCTTATATAAATCAAGTGGTAACTCTACAAAAAAGTAGCGAAGCGAAGCAGAGATTGATTTGTTACTTGTCGGTGCATGATGCGATTCATGATTTTCTAAATCCGGTACCGAAGCTTCGTTGTTTTTACAAAAAATATCGACTAATATGCCAGAGACGAGCCCGCAAAGCAAAGCGACAAACAGCTTAATCACAGTAAATGCACCGCCAAATAAGCCATAAGTTGCCAAAATACTATCAACTCCTGTCTGAGGAGTAGAGCTTAGAAATGATATGGTAGCACCACGACTGGCACCAATTTTTCTTATCGAAGAAGCAACTGGAATCACTGAGCAGGAGCACAGTGGTAGTGGGATTCCTAAAATAGCGGCTTTAAAAACTGACGAAATGCTGGACTTTCCTAATTGATTGATAATGAGCTTAGGAGGGATACAGTAATGCAACAACCCAGCAATTGAAAAACCAATCAGTAAATAAGGTGCAAATTCAGCTAATATATTCCAAGATGTTTTCGCTAATTCTATTAACATGATACCTTAAATTCTAATCAACGAATCCAGTTTTAGCTTTGTGGTATTTGATTGTTACAACTGACAGCTAAGACCGGTATTTTTGTTTTTACCCATACTTCATTCTCTTTGAAGATTTTAGCACTGACCGATTCAAGTGTTTCGCCCATTGATTTGACTGGAAAACGGCTCCCTTTAGGGGAGGCATTATAGGTGTAGGCAGATTGATGGATTTTATCAATTACGGCTTGTGGATTTGCCTCTTCTGGGATTTGCAGAACCCAACTAGCAAAATCTTTATCGACTAACACGCCATCATTATCTGCAATCAAAGTAATGAATTGTTTTTTGACTAGGGGTGGGCGTGCTTCTTTTTCAGCTTGTTCGATCTGAAGCTCCGTAGCTATATCGTTCAAGATATCGTTAATTTTTTGAATATCGCTTTCGTTTCGATGTAAAATGTGTTTCAGTTTTTCAACGTCTATTTTAGCCATTAGAGAAATTTTTTATTAAATTTGATGGGTTTAGCTTTGTCTATTGTTGAACTAATATCGTCCTTACTATTAATGAAAGCTATGTTATTGGTTTTGGAATGCCAACTCCATTTTTCACCAATAACATAATACTTAATAGGCTTATTTGGATTCTGAACTTTTGCCGCTACTGTATCTGAAATTTTTGTGATGACTTGACTCGTTATTGAGGTTTTTGAATTAACCTTAGCAATAACCAATATTGTTTCCTCATCTTCATAAAGATCAGAAATTTGAATGGTCCAAGCTGGATTGGGCACTTCTAACTCTATGCCTATGTCCGTTAGTATTCGATTATCTTCATAGAACGTTCCTGAAGTAACGGTTACAATAGAATCAGGATTAAAATATTTTTCGATGATATTATTCACTTGGTTTTTGGAAACCATATTTAATAATTTTGGATAGATATCTATGTAAAAAGGAGAAAACCCTCTAAGCATAAAACTATGGATTTGCCTAGCAACTGTACTTGTTTGGGATAAGCCAACAAGGTATTTCCCCTTGATCGTTTCTACAGCTTGAACGACTTCTTCTTCAGTAACTCCCAGTTGATTCCAATTGTATATTACTTTTTTAGTTGCTTCAATTCCTTGCTCTAAGAGTTCAGGAGAGAAGCTAGCTTCTAAGGCCCAATTACCTGTATCAAAAATATCTCCTTCATGAAATGAATGAATGCTGTAGGTAAGTCCTTGTTCTTGGCGAATAGATTTCATTAAACGAGAATTAAAACTTCCGCCTAAAATATAATTAGCAACACTGAAAGAAACATAATCAGGGTTGTCTCTTTTAAGAAAAGTTCGAGCACCCATATAGACTGAAATGCTTGTTTTATCAGGAATGAAATAATCAATTCTTTCCGGACCCGCTACAGTTGATTCAGAGTGTTTTAGAGCATCATCTTCCTTAGAATTCCAAATACTAAAATAATTTCTTACACTTCGCTGTATTAGAGATGAATTAATATCCCCAGCAAAAACAATCTTCATTTGTTTGTTACCGTAATGCTTCTTGTGAAATGCTTTTAAATCTTCAACAGTGACTGCTTCTAAGCTTTCTTGAAGTTCCGCTAAACTATGTTGATAATTAGGATGATCTTTAGGGTATAAACTTTGAGATAGAAGAGTATCTGCCTTAAATTCGGTACTTGTTTCTAAGTCTAAAAAATAAGCATGGTATTGTGTCTTTAAGTTATTAAATACTTCTTTGTCGAATCTGGGGTTTTTTAAGAGATCCGCTAAAATCTTCATAAAGGCTTCCGTGTCCTTTTTTAAGAATTTACCGCTAAATGTCAGTGCATTACTTTTTGAATCGAATTGGATCTTTATGCCGAGCGAATTAAGCAACTTTGTTATTTCGAAGCGATCCAAGCTTAGTGTCCCCTTATCTAGCATACTCGCTGTTAGATCGGCAATGATAGGGTTGCCTTCTAAGGATTTTTGGTCACCTGCTGAAATACTTCCTGAAAAGGATACGACTTGATCTATCGGAATGTCAACGGTGACTAAATGGATTTTAGAAATATAAACTTCTTTTATATTGGGAGTGAAATCAATTTCTGACTTATATTCATTTTCCCAAACATCAAGTTTTTCATAGGGTTCTTTGAAATAATAGGGAGCGGTCAAGTTTTCCGGCCTTGAGTTCTGTCCTAGGTGTGTAGAGGTAGGGATAAACCAACCAATAGTTTGTTGCTCTTTTTTTAAGTAAGTGAGGGCAACTCGATTTAAATCTTCTGAAGTCGTTTGATCTATTGATTTTGAAAAATTTATATAGTCTTTCCAATCACCTATAGCTATTCCATCATTAATTAAGTCAGCTATTTGAAATGATCCGTCTTTGGAATAAATAAGATTCGTTAAATAAACTGATTTTGCCTGTGCGAGCTCTTCATCGCTCACACCGTTTTCTGCGATTTTTTCAATTTCATCAGATAGAATTTTCTGTATCTGCTCGTGGGTCGTTTCTGCGGTTAATGTTGCCCCAAAGAAAATTAAGCCCGGATCTTTTAAGCGTCTAGGGAATACGTAAGACGCACTGGCTAAACCTTTATCATCAAGGGCTTTGTAAAGTCGTCCAATTTTATCGGCTCCTAAGATTTCACATAGTAAAAGTAGAGCTGGCCAGTCGTCATTTGTTCCTTCAGGTGCTTTATTGGCAATCATGACTGCCCCAACTTGTCCGCTGCGATGCGCTTCAACAAAACGAGATTCTTTTTGTTCGGGCTCCACAATTTCAACGGATGGAATTGAATGTGGTGATCTAGGAATGGCTCCAAAATAATGCTTTATCGCTTCAAGCGTACTTGCTTTGTCAAAGCCACCTATGACTGTTAAGACCGCGTTGTTTGGCCAGTAGTAGGTGTCGTAAAAGGCTTGCAGCTTTTCAACGGTAATGGATTCGATATCTCTTTTCCACCCAATGATTGGGTGATGGTAGGGATGC
>CENG01082733.1_pt1 | contig 12230 bp, 10 predicted proteins | sample 530131 | NCBI WGS metagenome assembly CENG01 (sample SAMEA2591057, study PRJEB7988) | marine metagenome | biome: marine biome (ENVO:00000447); feature: surface water (ENVO:00002042) layer; material: saline water (ENVO:00002010), including plankton (ENVO:xxxxxxxx) | depth 5 m
ACGAAGAATTAAAAGATGTAATAAATGTTGAAACAAAAAGACCAATCGAACCTATGCCAATTGTTCTTTATGGTTTTGGTAGAATTGGTAGATTATTAGCTCGTATGATGACTCAAACAACAGGACCTGGTAATTACTTTAGAATCAAAGCAATTGTAATTAGAAAAGCTGCTAAAGATGATATTTTTAAAAGAGCAAGTCTCTTAACTAGAGATTCAGTTCATGGTCCATTTGATGGAACTGTCAGAGTAGATGAAGAAAATTCATTATTGGTAGTAAATGGCAACCCAATAAAAATTATTTATGCTTCAGGGCCGGATGAAGTGAATTATGATGACCATAATATTATAAATCCATTGGTTATTGACAATACAGGTGTTTGGAGGGATGAGGAAACTTTATCAAAACATATTAATTCTGGAGCAAAGAAAGTAATTCTTACCGCTCCTGCTAAAGGCAATGTAAAAAATGTTGTTTTCGGTATTAACGATGACATTTTAGAAGATTCAGACCAAATTATATCTGCTGCCTCATGCACAACTAATGCTATTGTGCCTATATTAAAAGCAATTAATGAAGAATATTCCATAAATGGTGGCCATGTTGAGACTGTTCATGCTTATACAAATGACCAGAATTTAATAGATAATTTTCATAAGGGAGATAGAAGAGGTCGGGGCGCTCCTTTAAATATGGTTATAACAACAACAGGCGCTGTTAAAGCTGTTGCAAAAGCTTTACCAGAGCTCGCAGGAAAATTAACTGGTAACGCAATTCGAGTACCAACACCTAATGTTAGTCTCGCTATATTATCACTTCAATTAGATAAAGCAGTGTCAGTTTCCGATGTTAATAATTACTTAAGGTCTATTGCATTTCATTCTAAATATAGAGAAATTATTGGCTTTGTTAACTCATCTGAAGTTGTATCAACTGATTTTTATTCAAGTCCTTTTGCGTCAATAATTGATTCTCATGCAACCATAGCAAGTGGAAAGAGTCTTACGTTGTATTGTTGGTACGATAATGAGTATGGATATTCAAAACAGGTGCTGAGCTTAGCTAAAAAAGTTGCTAATATCCAACTACCAAGATTACCCAAACCAATTACTTAAAATCCTAGAAACAAAGGCTTTTTAGCCTTATAATTCTATTGTTTTTTTAACATTTTCAAATTAACTTTGCAAAGGCACACTAAAAAAAGTGATTAGAATTTCAAAAGGTCTTGATTTACCTATTTCAGGATCGCCATCTTTAAATATTTCAGACGAGCCAAAAGTCTCTAATGTTGCGCTCTTGTCTAATGATTTTGTTGGAATGAAACCAACTATGCTATTTAAAGAAGGTGACCACGTTAAAGGTGGTGAAAAAATATTTGAAGATAAAAAAAATATTGGTGTTTCGTTTACATCACCAGGATCAGGAATTATTAGGTCGATTAATAGAGGTGATAAAAGAAAATTTATTTCTATTGAAATCGAATTAGATAAAGATGAAGATCTTCTAGAATTTGATACAAGCCAATCCTTTAAAGATCTTTTAATCAATTCAGGATTGTGGAATTCTTTTAGAACGAGACCTTTTAATAGAACCCCAAATGTTAATGATAAGCCAAATGCTATATTCATTAATTGCTGTGATACAAATCCATTGTCTGTAGATCCATTTAATATCATTAATTATGATCAAGAGCTTTTTAATTTAGGATTAAATGCTGTTTGTAATGAGTTCAATTGTGATATTTATGTTTCCTATCAAAATGATCAGTTTATAAGAGCTAATGATTCAGTAATTTATAATCAATTTTCTGGTCCTCATCCATCTGGCTTAACTAGTACACATATTTCCATATTAAATCCTGTTAACATAAATAAGACTGTATGGACTTTAAATTATCAAGATATTATCTCATTTGGCTATTTGCTTAAAAATAAAATTTTAAGAACTACAAAAATAATCAGTTTAGCTGGTCCATCTGTTTTTGAGCCTTCGTTAATAAAAGCTAGAATTAATGGAAATATTGATCAGATTACTGCAGGCAAAGTAGATGCTAATTCAAGAATTATATCTGGATCTGTTTTGCACGGTCATAAATCAGACGGTGTAATGAATTATTTAGGTTTTTATGATTCACAAATTTCGGCTATCCCAGATGAAGTTAACGAAATATTTATGAATTGGTTAATGCCGGGATCAAATTTACATTCAAAATTAAATGTTTTCCTCTCATCTTTTGTAAAACCAAAAGAATTTATTTTTAATACATCAATAGGAGGAGGTAATAGAGCAATCGTACCTATTAACTCCTACGAAGAAGTAATACCTATGGATATTCTAGTAACACAGTTATTAAAATCATTGGTAGTAGCTGATACAGAGATGGCTATTGATTTAGGAATGTTAGAGCTTATACCTGAAGACTTAGCATTATGTTCTTATGTATGTCCTAGTAAGTATGATTATTCATCTATTTTGATGGATAATTTAAATAAGGTTTATTCAGAGCTATGAAAATTATTAGAGGTTATCTTAATAATATTAAACCAAATTTTGTTGGCGAAGGAAAATATACAACATGGTTCCCACTTTTTGATGCTATTGAGAACTTAGTTTTTTCTTATGGAAAAAAAACAAAAAATCCAATTCATGTAAGAGATGCTGTTGATATCCAGAAAGTTATGGTCACAGTATGGTTAGCTGCTTTTCCAGCCATGTTTTTCGGAATGTACAATCTTGGTGCTAACTCTTTAGAATATTTTGATTCTATTGGTGTGCAAAATACAGGAGATTGGCATCACTATTTTGTTAGCTTTGTAGGCTATGATTCAACAAGCTTTTTTGCTAAGTTATGGTTTGGAGCTTGTTACTTTATTCCAATTTATTTTGTTGTATTTACAGTTGGTATTGCTTGGGAAGCATTATTTGCAATCGTAAGAAAACACGAAATAAATGAGGGTGCCTTTGTTTCTACAATTCTTTTTTCACTTAGCTGTCCGCCAGACATTCCTCTGTGGCAGGCTGCAATGGGTATTTCGTTTGGTTTGGTTATCGGTAAAGAAATTTTTGGAGGAACTGGTAAAAACTTTTTAAATCCTGCATTAACTGGAAGAGCATTTTTATACTTTGCATATCCTGCTCAAATATCAGGTGATAAAGTTTGGGTTGCTGGAATCTCTGATTATAATATGATTCCTGAAGGGTACAGCGGAGCTACTGCACTTGGGATGGCTGCAGAAAGTGGTATGGCTGGTATTACAAACTCATATACTTGGATGGATGCCTTCTTAGGTAACATACCAGGGTCTGTAGGTGAAACATCAATCATAGCTATACTAATAGGACTTGTAATTTTACTTGTAACAAAAATTGCTTCTTATCGAATAATACTTGGAACACTTATTGGTATGATTGTAATGTCATCATTATTAAATATTGTTGGGTCTGAAACCAATCAAATGTTTTATATACCTTGGTACTGGCATGCTGTTATTGGCAGTTTCGCATTTGGTCTTGTATTTATGGCAACAGAACCGGTATCTGGATCTGGAACAAATACAGGTAGATGGATATATGGAATTGTTATAGGTGTAACAGTGATATTAATCAGAGTTATTAACCCAGCATTTCCAGAAGGAATGATGCTTGCAATTTTATTTGCAAACTTACTTGCACCCGTAATTGATCATATGGTTGTAATGTCAAACATTAAAAAAAGAAAGGCTTTGATAAATGAATGATTCAATAATTAAAACTTTAGCAGTAGCTTTTTCAGTATGTCTGATTTGTTCTCTTGTTGTTTCATCATCTGCAGTAAGTTTGAGAGATCTTCAAAAAGAAAATAAATTGAATGATAGAAGGTTAAAAGTACTTCAAGTGGCAGATATTTATGACCCAGAATTATCAATTTCTGAACAATTTTCACAATTAGAATCAAAATTTATAGATTTTGATACAGGTAGAATCTTTACTGAGTACAATAATTTTAATATAGATGAGTATGATCAAGTAAAGGCTACAAAAGATTCTAATTTATCAAAGGCAATTCCAGCTTCTGATGATATTGCAATTATTAAAAATCGTGAAAACGTTGGAAAAATTTATATACTTAGAGACGATTTAAAAAATATCGATAAACTTATTTTACCAATTCGTGGTTATGGTTTATGGGGTACATTGTTTGGATTTATAGCTATTGAGAGTGATTTTAATACAGTTTCTGGTATTGAATTTTACGAACACAAAGAAACACCTGGCCTTGGTGCTGAAGTTGATAATCCAAAATGGAAAACTTCATGGAAAGGAAAAAAAATATACGACGATAATCAAGTTACTTTAAAGGTAATAAAAGGCAAAGTTGAAGACGGAGATACTATGAGTATGTATAAGGTAGATGGCCTATCTGGAGCTACTATAACAAGCAGAGGAGTGAGTAACATGGTCTCATATTGGTTTAGTGATTCAGGTTATGCAAATCTACTAAAGGAATTAAATTATGAGTCTTAAGAGATATCAAGAAGTTATCGTAAACCCTTTAATTAAAGAAAATCCTATTACTTTGCAGATATTAGGTATTTGCTCAGCATTAGCTGTTACAAATAATCTATCAGTAACAATGGTTATGTGCGTTGCTGTTACAAGTGTTATATCTTTTTCCAATTTGTTTATATCGTTAATTAGAAACTATATACCAACAAGCATAAGGATAATTGTACAGATGACTATAATTGCATCTTTGGTTATAGTCGTTGACGAGTTGTTAAAGGCATATGATTATGAAACTAGTAAAAAATTGTCTGTCTTTGTTGGTTTAATAATTACTAATTGTATAGTTATGGGAAGGGCTGAGGCTTTTGCAATGAAAGAAAAACCATTAGTAAGTTTTTTTGATGGTCTTGGTAACGGTATTGGTTATAGCATAATACTAATTGGAGTAGCTTTCATAAGAGAGCTATTTGGTGCTGGAACACTTTTTGGTTACGAAATACTTCCATTGGTTTCAAATGGTGGTTGGTACATGGGAAATAATCTTTTACTTTTACCACCAAGCTCTTTCATAATCATTGGTTTGTTTATTTGGCTGATAAGATCACTTCAAAAAGATCAGGTTGAAGAAGACGATTTTGTAGTCTCAAAACATTCAACCTCACCAGATTTAACTAAAAGAGAATTAAATGTTTGAACATTATTTAAATATTTTTATTACGACTGTTTTTATTGAAAATATAGCCTTGTCATTATTTTTAGGTATGTGTACTTTTATAGCAATATCAAAAAAAATTGATGCCGCCTTTGGCCTTGGTGTTGCTGTAATAGTCGTCTGTGTGCTTACAGTTCCTCTTAATAACCTTATATATAACTATGTATTGAGAGAAGATGCATTAACCTGGTTAGGTATTGAAGGAACAAACTTAGAATTTGTTGAATTAATAAGTTATATTGGGGTAATTGCAGCATCTGTCCAAATACTTGAGATGTTTTTGGATAAATATGTTCCAGCTCTGTATAATGCACTTGGTCAATTTCTACCTCTCATTACAGTTAATTGTGCAATTTTAGGCGCATCATTATTTATGGTAGAGAAAGATTTGTTATTTACAGAAAGTATTGTTTATGGGTTTGGTGCCGGGTTTGGTTGGGCTTTAGCAATAGTTGTTTTAGCTGGTATTCGAGAAAAATTAAAATATTCAGATATACCAGAAGGCTTAAAAGGCCTTGGTACAACTTTTATAATAGTCGGTTTAATGAGTTTTGGCTTTATGTCATTTGGAGGAATTTCACTTTAACATGAGTATAGATCTATTTTTAGGAGTTGTTTCATTCAGTGGAATAATATTATTGTTGGTCGTTGTTATCATTCTTGCAAGATCACAATTAGTTTCAACAGGTAATGTATCAATAGAAATAAATGGAGATTCTGAAAATCCAATAATTGTTCCAGCTGGATCAAAATTATTAACAACTCTTGCTGATAATAATATATTTTTAGCATCTGCTTGTGGCGGTGGTGGCACTTGCAGCCAATGTAAATGTCAGGTTTTTGAAGGGGGTGGATCAATATTGGCTGCTGAAGAATCACATTTTAATTCAACTCAGAAAAAAGATGGTTGGCGTTTGTCGTGTCAAGTCCCTGTAAAAAATGATCTAAAGATAAGTGTGCCTGAGGATGTTTTTGGTGTAAAAGAGTGGGAGTGTGAAGTTATTTCAAATGATAACGTCGCTACTTTTATTAAAGAACTAATACTAAAGCTTCCAGATGGAGAAAATGTTGATTTTAGAGCAGGTGGTTATGTTCAGTTAGAAGCCCCAGCTTATGAAGTAGATTACAACGATTTTAAAATATCAAAAGAATATCATGAAGATTGGGATAGATTTAAAATTTGGGATAACAAGTCAATAACATATGAACCAGTAATTAGAGCATATTCGATGGCTAATTATCCAGAAGAGAAGGGAATAATTAAATTTAATATTAGAATTGCCTCACCGCCACCTGGTCAGGATGTACCTCCTGGATTAATGTCTTCTTGGACTTTCAATCTCAAGCCTGGCGATAAAGTAAAAGTATTTGGTCCTTTTGGTGAATTTTTTGCAAAAGAAACAAAGGCAGAGATGGTATTCGTTGGAGGAGGTGCTGGTATGGCCCCAATGAGATCTCATATTTTTGATCAATTGTTAAGAATTAATACGGATAGAAAAATTACTTTTTGGTATGGAGCAAGAAGCCTCAAGGAAATGTTTTACGTAGATGAGTTCAATGAGTTAGCAGATAAATATGATAACTTTGAATGGCATGTAGCGTTATCTGATCCGATTCCTGAAGATAATTGGGATGGCGATACAGGTTTTATACATAATGTTTTGTATGAAAATTATCTAAAGCATCATGAAGCACCAGAGGATTGTGAGTATTATATGTGTGGCCCACCTATGATGAACAAAGCTGTGATTGATTTACTGATTAACCTTGGTGTAGAACCTGAGAATATAGCACTTGATGATTTTGGTGGATAAATTAAATAGTGACGCGTAATTTATTCTCAAAGTTAATAGCATTAACAGCTGGAATAATTTTATTAATTGTTGCATACAACCATAACCAAAAATCTTTATATGAAATTTCTGGAACAGCTTATGGAACAAGGTGGTCTATAACCTCTACTGAATATATTAGTGATCTGCATAAAAATAATATTATTTCGATAATTAATAGAATAGATTATGTGGCGTCAAATTATAAAAAAGATTCTGAAATCGCCTTAATTAATTTTAGTCAAAAAAATAATTTCAAAATATCTAATGACTTATTAAATATTTTAACTATTGCAAAAGATGTTGAAGGATCATCTAATGGTTTTTATAACATCATGATGGCAAAAGTTTCTAGTCAATTGGGTTTTTCACCAAGATTTAACAATACCTTAAATCAAACTAACATCTCCTCCTACAATATTGATACTCAAAATTTAATTCTTTCTAGAGACTCATCTAATTGGTTTGATTTATCTTCAATAGCAAAAGGTTATGCTGTCCAATGTATTCATAACTACCTTAAAGAAAATAATATGAATAATCATTTAATTGATATTGGTGGTGAAATAATTATCAATGGTAAAAACATAGATGACAACTGGAAGGTTGGAATTCAGGATCCATCATATATGAACAACAAAGCTCTAAAAATTATTACTAATGATAATTCTTCATTCTTAGCTATAGCTACATCAGGTGAATACAGAAATTTTAAAATTGGAGACAATGGTAATAAGGTTTCACACACCATTAATCCTAAAACACTTCGGTCTATCAATAACAAAATTTTATCAGTCACTGTTTTGCATGAATCATCAGCTACTTATGCTGATGCATATGCAACTGCATTTAATGCCATGGGATACAAACAAGCATTTGTTAAATCAAATGAACTAAATGTAGCTAGTATGTTTGTACTAAATAATGATGAAATAGTATATTCAAATAAATGGTATGATTTAGTACGATGAACGAGTTTATTTTAGGTTTTATTATTATGTCTGTAGCTTTTATTGGATTAGCAATAGGTTTAATTATTAAAAACCAACCAATTAAAGGCTCTTGTGGTGGTATTGCAAATCTTACAGATGGGTCAACTTGTGATATCTGTGGAAGGTCAGATCCATCTAATTGCAATAATTAATTCAAATTAAAATGATAAAAGGAACTTACAACCCAAAGTTTCAAAAAATTTATGATATTTTAAATAATCAAGTTAAAAAAGACTACGAACTAGGTGCTGCTGTATCAATTGAACTAAATGGTGAAGAGATTGTAAATCTTTGGGGAGGTTATACATCAGAAACTAAAGATAGGTTATGGGAAGAAGATACTATAGTTAATGTTTGGTCTGTAACTAAAGCTGTGACGGGAGCATGTATAGCTAAATTAATAAGTGATGAAAAGTTAAATATTAATGAATTTGTCACAACTTATTGGCCAGAATATGGAGCAAACGGCAAAGAAAATACTAAAGTTATAGACTTACTAACCCATAGAGCTGGAATGTTTGGCTTTCAAGAAGGTTATCCAAATACAAATTGGAATGACTGGGATCGTTATATAGTTGCATTAGAGAAGCAAAAACCATTTAGAAAACCAGGATCGTCACAAGGCTATCATGCTGTTACATTTGCTTGGCTTGTTGGAGAATTAATAAAAAGAATTGATGGCAGATCGACTGGGGAGTATTTTAAGGAAGAGTTTGCAAATCCTCTAAATTTAGACTTTCATATTGGATTAAATGAAGCTGAATTTAGTAGATGTGCAGAGATTGGATTTAAAAAATTGGATTCCTTAAAACCACCTTTAGATTTTATAAAATATGTTCCTAATTTTATGCTAAACAAAGATCTAAAGAATTATAAAGATTCTGTTGTTTCAAAAGATTTTATAGAGGCATTTAATTCATCTCATTTCGATATAAATAACCCAAACTCAAAAGACTGGAGGACTGCAGAAGTTCCGTCAGCTAATGGACATGGAACTGCAAAAAGTTTATCAAAACTGTTTGGAGTTTTATCAACAGGTTGTGAAAGAGATGGAACCAAAATTATGAATCCAAACGTAATTAATGAAGCTTCAAAAGTAGTCTCAAATGGTCCTGATACTGTTTTGTTTGGATCAAAATTAAACTTTGGATACTGCTTTATGGTTGAGCAAAATTTTGACCAAAAGTTAAATTTTGTACCTATATTTAATGCAAAAACTTTTGGTCATGCTGGTATAGGTGGATCAGTTGCTTTTGGCGACCTCAAAAATAAATTGGGTTATGCATTTGTTTGTAATCGACAACAAAAAATGGGAAAACTATACAAAACATCAAATATGATTACAAAAGCTTTATATGAGGCTTTAGGTTAAAACTGATTCATTGTATTGTCTTTACCAGAAGCTTTAAGAGCAGCTTCACCAGCAAAGTATTCTTTATGATCATCTCCCATATCAGATCCTGACATATTTTGATGTTTAACACAGGCAATACCTTGACGAATCTCTTTTCTTTGAACATTTGCTACATATCCAAGCATACCTTCCGATCCAAAGTATTCTTTTGCTAGATTATCTGTTGATAGAGCTGCTGTATGATAAGTTGGTAAGGTAATTAAATGATGGAAAATTCCAGCTTCTTTTGCAGCATCTGCTTGAAATGTTCTTATTTTATCATCTGCTGCAATTGCAAGTTCGGTAGAATCATAAGTTTCGTTCATTAGATCGTCTCGATTGTATTCAGAAACATCTTTTCCGGACTCAACCATTGCATCATATGTTTGTTGTCTGAAGTTTAGTGTCCAATTAAAAGAGGGGCTATTGTTATAAACAAGTTTTGCATTTGGAATAGTTTTCTTAATTTCATTCATCATCTCAGCAATTTGACCAATATGTGGCTTTTCAGTTTCTATCCAAATAAGATCAGCTCCATTTTGTAAGCTTGTAATTGAATCAAGAACACATCTAGCTTCTCCAGTGCCTTTTCTAAATTGATATAAGTTTGATGGTAATCTTTTAGGTCTTACAATTTTACCATTTTGGCTGATCATCACATCGCCATGATTAATGTTTGCATCATTGATTTCTTCAACATCTAAAAATGAATTATATTGATCACCCAAATCTCCTTCTTCGTTTGTTATAGCTATTTGCTTAGTTAAGCCAGCTCCGAGTGAATCCGTTCTTGCAACAATAACACCATCGTCAACACCTAATTCTAAAAAAGCATATCTAACTGCATTTATCTTCGCGAGGAAGTCTGCATGAGGCACTGTTACTTTTCCATCTTGGTGACCACATTGTTTCTCATCAGAAACTTGATTTTCAATTTGGATTGCACATGCTCCAGCTTCAATCATCTGTTTTGCCATTAAATAGGTAGCTTCTTCATTACCAAATCCAGCATCTATATCAGCAATTATTGGAACTATGTGAGTTTCAAAATTATCAATCTTATCTAAAATATCCTGTTTATCATTTTCATCTGCGGAATCTAATTCTCTGAACAATCCACCAAGCTCTCTAGCGTCCGCTTGCTTTAAGAAGGTATATAGCTCATTAATTAAACTAGCAACAGATGTTTTTTCATGCATAGATTGGTCGGGCAGAGGTCCAAACTCGGATCGCAAAGCAGCGATCATCCATCCTGATAAATATAAGTATTTTTTATTATTTGTTTGAAAATGTTTTTTAATTGAGATTAATTTTTGTTGGCCAATGAAACCATGCCAACACCCTAACGATTGTGTGTACTGTGAAGGATCTTTGTCGTACTCATCCATATCCTTCCGCATTATTGATGCCGTATATTTGGCAATATCGATACCTGTTTTGAATTGATTTTGTAGTCGCATTCTTGCAACATACTCTGGATTTATAGACTTCCAATTTGAAGAACCCATATCTGAGATATTAGAAGCAGTTTCTATATTTTTATTAAGTTTTGACATAATTTTCCCCTGTTATGTAGTGAAGTTAATATCATATTCAAAACTAAGTCAATATGACCACAAATACTTTTAAACCGTTATTTTTTATGTAGTTTAACTACATATATATGAATTTTTAGAATTTTTTTGCTAGTCCAATATAGTTATGTGGTGTGAGTTTAAGTAATTTTTGTTTACTTTTTTGGGATATTTTTAATTTAGAAACGAAATCTATATATGTTTTCTTATTAAGTTTGTTTCCTCTTGAGAGTTTTTTGAGTTGTTCATATGCGTCATTTATACCTTCATACCTCATAACTGTTTGGACTGCTTCAGTCAAAACTTCCCAATTATTATCAAGCTCATCTGATATAGATTTTTTATTAGGAGTTAGCTTATTCAGACCTTTAACTAAAGAACTTATGGCAAGGTAGGAGTAACCATATGTAGTACCAATATTTCTAAGAACTGTGCTATCTGATAGATCCCTTTGAAGACGTGATTTTGTTAATTTATCTGAGAAATGATTATTTAATGCATTTGAGATACCTAAATTTCCTTCAGCATTTTCAAAATCAATTGGATTTACTTTATGGGGCATAGTAGAAGAACCAACCTCATTTTTAATAAGTTTTAACCCAAATACATCATTGGAAATGTATATCCACATGTCCTGTGATAAATCTAATAAGATATTATTTAATCTAGATATAGAATTTAATATTTCAGCTATCCAGTCATGAGGTTCAATTTGGGTTGTAATAGGATTCTGTTCTACTTTATATGATTTGATAAATTTTTTATTAGATTTTTGCCAATCAATTGAATCTACAGCTATGTTAAATGTGTGGTAATTACCAGTCGCTCCACTAAATTTAGCCATTGGTTTGATTTTTTTAAGTATATTAATTTCTCTATCAAGTCTTGATGCATAAACTTTTAATTCTTTACCAATGGTGCTTGGTGAGGCTGCTTGACCATGAGTCTTTGAAAGAAAGGCTATATTTTTCCAATTGTTAGCAAGCTTTCCAATAATTTTCTTACACTCTGTAACTTTATCTAATTGAATAGAAGTGCCTTTTTTAATCATTATTGCGTATGACAATGAGTTAATGTCTTCGCTAGTTAAACCAAAATGAATTAAATGAATATACTTTGATAGAGTTTTATCTTTTTTAAAAAAATCCCTTATGAAATATTCAACAGCTTTTACGTCATGATTGGTAGTTTCTTCAATTTTTTTAATTTTTTTTACATCTTTGTCTGAAAAATTATATTTAA
>CENG01031792.1_pt1 | contig 12204 bp, 9 predicted proteins | sample 530131 | NCBI WGS metagenome assembly CENG01 (sample SAMEA2591057, study PRJEB7988) | marine metagenome | biome: marine biome (ENVO:00000447); feature: surface water (ENVO:00002042) layer; material: saline water (ENVO:00002010), including plankton (ENVO:xxxxxxxx) | depth 5 m
TGACTGAGCACCTCGATAAGCAACATCTGAATGAGCGCTTTCCAATGATCTCAAACCGTCTTAGGAAGTTTGGTCTTGAACTCGGAATCGACCCTCTCCCAGTTGCACCTGCAGCACACTATATTGTGGGTGGCATCAGCGTTGATGAGGTGGGTTGTGCTCTTCTCGGAGCGTCTCAAGAACCTATACCCGGATTGTTCGCTATCGGGGAGGTTGCTTGCACTGGAATGCATGGTGCGAACAGACTGGCTTCAAACAGTTTGCTGGAGGCAGTTGTATTTGCTCATAGCTGTTCATCACATCTTATTGAACATGGTGTCTCTGAGGTTCATGCATTCCCTCCATCGTGGCGCTCAGACGGTCTTGATGAACTCAAAGAACACGGGCCAGTCGCCCATGATCGAGCAACACTCAACCAAACAATGCGGTTTGAGGTAGGCGTATCAAGACGCTTCTCCAGATTGCAAAGAGCCATTCGCAGACTTCAACTTCTTGAGAAAGAGATTGATGTTATTTGGAAATCAAGCCTACCATCGCGTGAAATTGTTGAATTGAGAAACATGATTCTGGTGGGAATTCTCGTTGCAGAGAATGCAAATGTTCGACAAGAAAACAGAGGCTTGCATTACAATAAGGACCTTATTGAAGATTCTGAATGAGGGATGAAAGCTGTTGATTCAAGGGCGTTGGAATCCCTAATATTTCTCCACGACGACATATTTCCACATTTAGTGAGTCGATCTCTGTCCCTCGGCCAGCACGTATATCTTGCAGCATTGAGCAATAGTTGTCGCTAGTTTGAACAAGAACATGGCGCAAACGATCCACCAGTTGTTCATCATCTTCAAGAGAAACGCCTTCAGCCCGAGCAATTCTTGCTCCCTCAAGCATAACAGATACTGAGGATTCAAACAATGAAGGTTCAAGCAATGCTCCATTCTCTTTACCCAATAAGCCTGCAATAGGGTTGATTGCGATGTTGAGTAACATCTTGTTCCAAAGCAGTTCACGACCATTCAGACTCCATACAGGTTCAAGTCCAGCATCTGAGAAACAATTCATGAGTTTTGATACATCATCTTCTGAATGGTGATGAAGAAATGGACCGACCGAAACATTTCCTTTGCCAGCCCAAACAACACTTCCCGGTTGAGAGCGATATGCACCATGTGTTGTTGTTGTCGCTAGAACACGATGTGCTCCAAAAGCATGTACAAGACGTTCTTCATGGCCCAAACCATTGGCAAATGTACAGACAAGGCCATCTGGATGAAGCAGATGTTTTGCAACGTTGAGATGTTCCTCAATCGCCGTGGATTTACCAGTTAACAAAACGACATCACAGCTCGATGTGACGGATTCCGGTAAAGGCTGTTCAGCTAGGAGAACCTCCCATCTCTGTGAAGAGATGACTCTGGCTTCAACGCCTTCAACACTCAGCCCGTCAACTGTGAGATGCGCCCCATGTAAACCTCGTCCGTAGAGGAGAAGGTCACATGTTGTTGATGAGAGGCATCCAGCGATGAGAGAACCAATCGAACCTGCACCCACAATGCCAATTCTCAAGACTCAGCCTCCAAGTATGCGCCAAACGTGAGAAGAATTGCTCCATCTTGGTGATGGAGTTGATAGGTATTGATTTGCGAAGAGGGTACATCGAGAGTAAAGTTGTTCCATCCTGATGAAAGTGTCAAAGGAAGGGAACTCAAATCCCATGCGACATCTCCAAATGAGGCGTGTCGTAAAACAATCTCATCTTCCTCGCTGTTGTAGATGGCAAATTCGAGCAGGGAAGTTGTAGCTGTCATTGGAGCGTCCCAAAGTCGGATCGTTTGATTGTTGCTATGAAGGATCAAGTTCGGCCCATCTTGCACTGTAAATTTGGTCGCAGCGATCTGCTCTTGGTCACAATGAACATAGGTATCTTCCGCCAACTTGAGGTGAAGGCGTTCGCCTTCCTCTACCGATGGAAGTGCTTGGCTAGGCCAGATGCTCATGTCCCATGTCCAGTTTGATGAGTTTGAGCGACGAGGTGTGCTCAAGAATTCATTACCTGTGCATGAAGATGAGTTTTCTTGATACAGCGTACCACCTTGGTCAAATGGAACGCCCCACGGATGGGTTTCATCAATGAGCCAACCATCATCGGACGAAGAGACAATGTGTGGCCACGTCAGGTCAAATCCAACCTCAAACGAGTGATTACCCAACACAACATGTCGCAATAATGTACGAGAATTCGCTGGAAGCGCTTGATCAACTCCGTTCAAGCACACAGTCGTGTCCTCTGAAGTTAACGATTGAGTCAGACCTGCCTGACCATCCAGCCACAGGAAAGGCAACCATGCCTCGCTTAGATTCGGGAACGAAATATTCGATATTGTAGATTCTTCAACATGGATGTCAAGGCAACTCAGAACTGCTTCAGCGTTTCGAACATGATACCATTCTGCGCCAACAGATGCTTCCAAGTCGGGGACAATTCGACCAAACTCTTTGTGTGAATCGGACTGGTCAAAGACGACATCTACCTGAAAATCAACGAATGTTGGTTGATATGTAGTGTTTTCATGGACAAAGTTGAGGTCAAGAGAAATCGATTCATCAGGTCCTAGAATACCCTCGCATACCTGCCCACCACATGAGAACTCAGTCGACCATTGAGAATCCCCAAGGATTTGCCCAGAAACAAAGTATGCCTTATCTTCCATCGAAGGGTTTGCTAGATTTACAAGAACGGAAGCATTCCAGACATCTCCCAATTCTGCAAAGTCGTCTCCGCCAACAGAAAATGTTGCATCAGCATCCCAACGTTCAATCGGTTCAACAGGGAACTCTGGAGGAATTGCGAAGAGAATAGCAATGAAGAGAATAATGCCAAGTCTGCGGTGCGTTTCCTCATTGAGTGGACGGTCACCGTCAAGCATTACTGGAATTCGAGCATCGCTTCCCATGAACAGGAGAAGAGGAATCAGGACTGAGAGTACGGGTATCCAAATTGTGAAGCCATTGAATGCGTCGAAGATGAAATAAGCCGCAGTAATAAGAAGCATGAACATGAGAATCTGTGTTCCTGAACTACGAGCTTCGTGAATGCCCATGCGAGCAACGAGTAAACGACCCCCTGGGAAGGTTGGAACGGGAAGCATCAACAACCATCCAACAAGAGTCAGGAAACCTGCTGCGAAGAAGAATGGATGACTCCAGTCAAGGCTTTCGATCGATAGAGGCGAAAGAGACGCCAAGAGTTCAATCAGGAAGGGTGCATTTGCACGATATGGCTCATCTGTTAGAGCGTATGAATCGCTGGTCAGTGCTAGCCCTAGGAACCAGAACATAAATCCTGAAACAAGCATAACGACTGGAACTGAAATTGATGCCCATGCAAGCGATGTACGATCAGGCCACGGCCGAGCATCCATTCGTGGCAAGGTAGGAATGAAGAAAATCCCGAAAGGCCAAATGAAGTATGATGTGGATAGTCCTGAGAAAAGCCACAACAAGACTGAGGGGTCGGGAATGGGGAGAATATGCCCACTACGTACGCCATATCTTGCAGATATTCTGGTTTGAATCATCGAGGCGATGAAGAGAGTAAACAAAATGGGGAAAGCAAACCCAAGCAGTGCATCGAGATAAATCGATGATGCGAACCACCCGCCTTTTGGACGGCCTGTATCCATCCATCGTACTGCCGAGAAGAGCAAGGTAATGAGGGATGCAGTCCACATGTAGAAGTAGATACGAGAACCAGGGAATTGTTGATGAGGAAGAGGAAGAGCAGTCACTTGATTGGTATCACCTCGACGGAGCCGAACCATCCATCCAAGGCGTTCAAGATATTCATTCAATTCTTGGAATTGTTCCTCGAGTTGGTCGGATTCAACCTCCCAAGTCGGCCATAAGCCCCCAACGTGTGAGCGAATTGTCAGATAGCGCTGAACAATCCCTTCGAGGAGGTCCTTTTGATCCCATGCCTTTTTCTGAATACGAAGAGGAGTTGATTGAATTCCGTCCTCTTCGGTCATAAAATCAGGCCTCCCGTATTTATGAACTGGACAACACTCCCACATCAATCATGCCCTTTTCACAGGGGGATGTGGAAACTCACTTGTTCTTAAATCGCTTAAGACGGAAAGTCTCTTCACGTTCCATTTCTTCGAGCCGAAGTTGAATGAAGACTTTGGCCTCTTCGAGTTCTGGAATAACCTTGAACTCAAGGGCGTTAACACGGCGTTTTGTTGCTTCAATTTCTTCAAGAAGACGCTTAAGTGTTGCTTCCATTTCAGCAGCCGTGACAATTTTTTCAATTAATTCGCTAAAACTGTCGCTTGCTTCGTCAATGTAAGGTGAAGAACCGATGAAACCAACACCACGCTCTGCAAAGGTTGATTTCAGGTTCGTACCACTTACACTTGGTACAACAACGCCCATGATGTTGCGTCGCTCGACTTCAACCTCGGGATGTGCACTGTTCGCAATTGCTGCTGCACGGACCGCAAGTCCGCCTTCAATTGCGTTCGCAAGATCAATACGTTGCTTTGCAAGACGGAATGCTTCAGTGATCTCTCGCTTTGCTTCAATCATTTCAGCAAGAAGTTGACGGAATTCATGAAAAAGACCGTCTCGCTTCATCTTCAGAAGCTTGTAACCGTTCTTGGTTTGCTTGATACGACCCTTGAGTTTGATCAACTCGCTTCGGGTTGGTTTGATGTCAAGCGCCATGATTTCACCTCAGATTCAAGCCTTGTTTTCAGGATGGTACTTCTCAATCCACTTTTGGTCAAGACGGACGAGATATTTGGTATCGATAGAAGACATGAGTTCCCAGCACAGATCGAGTGTCTCGTCAATGGAACGGTCTTCATCACGAGATTGACGTAGGAAACGGTTCTCAAAGACACCGGAGAAGTCAAGCAACTGCTTGTCACGCTCATTCAATGCATCTTCACCGACAATTGCGACAAGACCACGAAGTTCACGTCCTTGCGCATATGCAGCATACATTTGGTCAGAAACAGACTTGTGGTCTTCACGGGTTGTTTCAGCCCCAATACATGATCCCATCAATCGTGAAAGAGATGGTAAAACGTTGATCGGAGGATAGATACCTTGTTGGTGAAGTTCACGAGAGATAACAATCTGTCCTTCAGTGATGTATCCAGACAAGTCAGGAATTGGGTGGGTAATATCGTCACCAGGCATGGTTAGAATTGGGAATTGAGTAATCGATCCCTTCTTCCCCTTTACAATTCCAGCACGCTCGTAGAGCATAGCAAGGTCAGTGTACATGTAACCTGGATATCCTCGTCGTCCGGGAACTTCTTCACGAGCAGCCCCGATTTGTCGAAGAGCGTCACAGTAGTTGGTCATGTCAGTGTAGATAACGAGAACGTGGTAGTCGTGCTCGAATGCTAGATATTCTGCTGCGGTCAATGCAAGACGAGGCGTAATGATACGCTCGACAGCTGGGTCGTCAGCAAGGTTGACGAACAATGCAGCGTTTTCGAGTGCACCGGTTCGTTCCAAATCGGAACGGAAGAAGTTGTATTCTTCAGCAGTAATACCCATTGCACAGAAAACTACGATAAATTGCTCGTCACTTCCCTTGAGTTTTGCTTGTCGTGCAATCTGTAGCGCAATGTCATTGTGAGGTAGACCGGAAGCCGAGAAAATTGGCAACTTTTGTCCACGAACGAGTGTCGTACAGCAGTCAATAGCCGAGATTCCTGTCTGAATGAAATCGTGAGGACTCTGTCGGCTGTATGGGTTGATTGCAGCACCGATAATGTCAGCATTTTCTTCAGCGACGATGTCAGGTCCACCGTCACGAGGTCGGCCTGCACCATCGAGAATTCGACCAACGAGGTCTTTGCTCACAGGGAGTTTGAAAACGTCGCCCATGAATGTAACACCAGCGGTTCGATCAATCTTTGCAGTTCCTTCGAAAACTTGGACAATCACCAAGTCATCCGATGTATCGAGAACTTGTCCGTTCTTGATGGATCCATCTGCAAGACGGATGGTGACAATTTCACCAAAGGCAACTGGTTCGGTCTTGTTCAAGAAAACAAGTGGTCCCTTAACGTCGGTAATGGTTCGGTATTCTTTTCCAGTCATGATATCACGTCCTAATTGTCCTCCACAGTTCCAGCGATTTCATCGACCATGTCTTTAACCATGGATTCGATGGTATCGATGTATCCTTTCTCGAATCGTCCACGCATGAGTGCAGTTCGTGCAGGTACGTTGACAACATCGTTGAGTTGTGCACCAGCAGCCATTGCATTCTTCGCAGCCTCTTGGAAACTGAGAATTGCCTTAGACATGGAGTATTGTAAATGGATGTCACAGTATGCGTCAACATCGTGGAATCCATTCTGTTGCAAGAAGAATTCACGAATCATACGTGCAACTTCGAGGGTGAGTTGTTGGTCGACAGGTAGTGCATCGGAACCAACAAGTTGGACAATCTCTTGCAATTCTGCTTCAATCTGCAACAAACCACTGATCTGGGTTCGGATTTCTGGGAAATCTTGTGCAATGTTGTCTCGGAACCATTGGTTCAAACTTTGCGGGTACAACGAGTACGAATTGAGCCAGTTAATTGCAGGGAAGTGACGTTGTCGTGCGAGACCTGCGTCCAATCCCCAGAAAACCTTGACAATTCGGAGTGTACCTTGTGATACAGGTTCAGAGATGTCACCGCCCGGTGGGCTTACAGCACCGATAACGGTAACGGATCCGTCGTCACCGTTCTTGGTTTCGACACGTCCAGCACGTTCGTAGAATTCTGCAATTCGAGATGAAAGGTAAGCAGGATATCCTTCTTCACCAGGCATCTCTTCAAGACGGGAGGAAATCTCACGCATTGCTTCAGCCCATCGAGAGGTTGAGTCTGCCATGAGAGCAACGTCATAGCCCATGTCACGGAAGTATTCTGCAATGGTAATTCCAGTGTATACAGATGCTTCACGAGCTGCGACCGGCATGTTGGATGTGTTCGCAATCATGACAGTTCGATTCATCAACGGCTTTCCGGTGTTTGGATCGATCAAGTGAGGGAACTCGTCCAATACTTCTGTCATCTCGTTTCCACGCTCACCACAACCGATGTAGACAACGATTTGAGCGTCAGAATACTTCGCAAGTGATTGTTGTGTAACCGTCTTTCCTGAACCGAATGGACCAGGAATACCCGCTGCACCGCCCTTTGCGAGCGGGAAGAGGAAGTCAAGAATACGCATACCGGTGATCAATGGTGTGTCAGGTGCGTACTTTTGTCGGTAAGGACGAGGTGTTCGAACAGGCCACTTTTGCATCATTTGAATTTCAGTTCCGTCTTCAAGTGTACAGACTGTTTCTGTAACGTTGAAATCGCCACCCTTGATGTCTTTAATGACACCGCTCATGGTTGGAGGAACCATGATCTTGTGAACGATAGTTTCGGTTTCTTGAACGTGACCAATAACTTGTCCACCTTCAACGGATGTACCCTTTTCAAGAACTGGTTCGAATGTCCACTTCTTTTCCAAGTCAAACGCATCAGCATCGACACCACGAGTGATGAAAACACCCATGACCTCTTCCAATGTTGGGAGAGGGCGCTGAATACCGTCGTAAATTTGGGTCAGCAAACCAGGCCCAAGTGAAACCGAGAGGGTTTCACCTGTGTTGATAACTGGTTCACCAGGTCGAATGCCTGACGTATCTTCGTAGACTTGGATAACAGCTTTGTCACCGTGCAATTCGATAACTTCTCCCATCAATCCTTCATTGCCCACACGGACAACGTCATACATTCCTGCGCTCATTCCTGTTGCGGTAACCACAGGTCCCGAAATTCGGTAAATTACTCCTTCTTTGCTCATGTTGTTTTCCTCCATTTTGGAACATCATTTCCATAGGTCGACTCCGATTGCTCTTCGAATGGTTTCTCTGAGCGTGTTGTCTTCATCCGTTCCGATTCCAAGAACCGTCGGAGAGACAGAACCAGACAATTGCGAGCGCAATCGATCTGGCAAGGATGCAAGAACTGCGGAGTCAACCACAACAATTCCAACATCCTTTGAGTTGAGAAGGTCGCGGAACACTTTGATGCGTTCCTCTTCACCTTCTGGATTGTATAATGTCGAGATACCAGCAAGCTGGAATCCGAGTGTAAATTCTGGTGTTCCTACGACTGCAATTTCCATGTTATCACCTCATAGAATGTGAGCCTCTAGGATTTCAGGCGGCAAACCTGCGAATCGGCCACGAACGATCATTCGAAGGTCTGTGACCTCCTTGACCTTCATGGCGATGTAGTATACGATAGGCAGCGCAGATACAGGATGGAGGTAGCTCATCTTTTGCATCTGTGCATATTCTCTTGCGTGAAGCCAGGTAACGACCGCATCGAGCGAGCGTTCTTTCTCTGATGTTTGAAGTGCGCCTTCGAATCCAGCGATATCGAACTTAGCATTGCTCCTCAACACATCCATCATGGAGGTTCGCCCACCATTGGCAATGGATGAAAGGGAACGCTGTGGCATCAATCGACCTCCAGGAATGAGTTCCTCATAGAGCGCGTTTCCTTCGATTCCAAAGGCTGAAGCTTCAAGGACATTCAAGATGTTCCGATGATCGATTTCCGTTGCCAGTAGGTTTCGCAGATAGCGTGAATCATTGCCACTGTGCCCGAGTGCTCTCAGTGAGGCAGCGAAGTAGTGGCGATCGAGTGCGTCTTCGTAATGAGCGAGTCGAGCATCCTCTGGAAGGTTCGTTAGTGCTGAACCAAACGACTTGCGACGCATTTGTTGTGCCGCAGAGCGTAGGTCATCTGAACTTTCAAGAATCTTGATCCATGGTGTGTTGATTTCGTTCAAATCCGGAAGAATGTCTTTACTGAGTTTCTCTGCCTCGATTCCATTGGCAACAGCACGTAGAACGGCCTTTGCGTTTTGGTATTCATATCGACTGGAGTAAATTTCGACAACCTTTCGGACCTTGCCCCGACAATGCGAGAGCATGTTGTCAAGTTCATTCTCAAGATTGTGCGTGAGTGCAGCCTCAACGAGATCGCCTCCTGTGTATCGAGACGCATAGAGGTTGATTTCGTTTTGATATCCGCTCTCAGCAACCGTGTTCGTCAGTTGTTCTGGTGATTGATTGATGAGTTGTCGCAATCGGGCTTTGTCCATCAATGCCTGTCGTCGAGCCTTGGCTCGTGACGCTACATATGGTACGTTACCCGAAAACATAACTCATCCCTCATCCAAACAGTGTTTCGTTAATCGCAGCACGTTCTTCGGTCCAAGTGCGGTCAAGAAGCGAGTCGAATCGGAAATCGAATGAGACCGATCCGTCAGCTGCTTCCATCATAAATCCGCCCAAGCCATCGATTTCGTCACCGATGGTCCGAGAACCTGCTTCTTTCTTCAGTGCAGCAGCATCAACTGAGACCGGTCGAATTACGAAATCCTTACCAGAAACGCCATCAGCACGCTTGAGCAAGGTTTTGAGGAGCGTTGCACGCCCCTTCATTCCTGGGTCAGCAAGTTGAGACTTGGCTGCATCGTAAGTAGCGTCAAGGACGCCACGTCGTGCGATGAGCAGTTCTTTCTGGTTTCCTTGTCGAGCGCTCGCAACCATCTCTTGTGAGATTTGTTGGGCTTCACGCTCAGCACGGCTTTGGGCTTCATCACGAATGGATGTTGCCTTGGCTTCAGCTTCTCCGACAATTGTCTTTGCTTCTGCTTTCGCTTCTTTGATCATTGCTTTCGCCTGCGCTTCCGCAGATGCAGCAATGTCCTTCGCAAGTGTTTCAAGTGTCATAGTATCATCTCCTTCGGTCAAACAGAACGGGTCTGTTTCGAAACCAATCTTCAGAGGAAGAGTGGCAATGCACCGAGAATAACAATCGACTCAGGAAGAGCCGTGAAGATGAGTGCAGGACCAAACTTGGATCCATCTTCTGCAATCATTCCGACAGCAGCGCTACCGATAGCGGCCTGGGAAATTCCAGCACCAACAGCAGCAAGTCCGAGAGCAATTCCTGCTCCCATGTACTTGCCCCAGTCATCGTAGACGCCATCAGCATCAACATTTGCTTCAGCGGATACGCCCTGAGCAATCAGGACGAGGGCGCCGAGCACAATCATCATTCGTAGGCTTGTTTTTAGGGTATTCTTGTTCATTTTTTCTACCTCCGTTTTATGTCCAGTGGACTATGCTTTCCCCTCCACGTGGAGGGGTTGGCCGCCGAGCGGGGAAAAGACCCTGCCGGAGCCATCGTAAAACTTGCCCATCCATTCCACAAAGTGGAGACGGGCTGCGTGAATTGTGGGTGAAAGGAGTCCAAGTGCAATCGCAAAGGCTTGGATACCGATCCAAAGAAGGAAGAAGACAACAACGAGATGATAATCGCCTGCTGAGAATGCGTCGACCATGGATGCGAAGCCCATGGTGTTGCTGATTTCGGCGATTTTAACACCCGCAACGCCAACGGCCATGATTCGCAGGTATGAGAGCGTGTTTGCAAGAAGACCGAACGTCTCGATTGGACCCATGATAACACCGCCAGCCCATCCGAACCCTTCGAAGACTGCGAGAGCAACGATAAGTATCAGCACGCCGGCAATAACAACGAAACCAGGGATTGTACCTGCCAGCAACTCATTGTTGCCTTTCATGAATCCGTAGATGTGGAGGAAGCCGCCACCAAGAATCATCATCCAGCTGCCTTTTTCGAAGAAGGCTGCTACGATTCCGTGACCCTTCAAGACGTTAAAGAATCCAATGATGAACCCAAGGAAGAGGTGGAATACACCCACATAAACCGACAACAGCACATAATCCGTTAGAGCGCCATCTGCTCGATGGAATGGAACATAGGTGTGGCCAAGTCCCAGTGCTTTTCCAAGATCACTTGACTTGAATCCATATGTCAAGTCTTTAGTCCATGCATAAAATCCTTCCAACGGCGACCATGATTCATCCCATATGAATCCGAAACCTTCAGCGAACACAAAGCCCCAGAACATACACCAAATTCCCATCCAAAGAAGGACGGTTGTTGCATTCTTACCCATAGGCTCCTTTGCAAACGGAAGAGAGCGTAGCCAAAGTGCGAGAAGAACGATGACGAATCCGTAGCCAAAGTCTCCGAGAATCAATCCATAGAGAAGAGGGAGTGTAATCATGATCAAACTTGTTGGCTCAAATGTGCCATACTTTGGTCGGCCAACGAGGTCGACGACAAGTTCGAAAGGTTCAGCAGTGCCGCCGTTTTGGTAAGCGATTGGAGGCTCCGGTTCCGCATGATGATTATCATGACCATCGTGATGATGGTGATCGTCCACGTGCTCTTCGATTTCAAGATGTGAAACCAAGTTCTTGAGTTTCGAGCGAGCATTTTCAGAGTTTTCTGTTGGGACCCAAGCATCGAGAGCGAATGCCTGGTTGGAGACTGCAAGAGAAGTAGGCGAAGTAAAGATTGCATCTTCTCGTTGGAGATATTCCTCTGCAATCACGAGATTTGAGCCATGCTTTTCGGCCCAAGCGTCAAGATTCTTTTGATTGGATTCCATTTTGGATTCAGCATCTGCGATAGCTCTGCGGGCATCGCTTGCTCGCTGAGCAGGCTTGCCTTCGCCCGATGGGATTTGAATGGCCTTTGAATTAAGTTCTGCAAGCGCCATCTGAACCTCAGCAGCCTTGTTCGGCGCACAGGCAACTGCAACAAGTCCTGCAGGTGCGAGGAATTCAACATCGTTTCTGAGGTCAGCGAAAACTTTTGCAGCCTTGGATGAGTTTGCGGTTTCAGCGACATAGACTTCGACACCTGAGTATCCGCTAAGAAGATCGAGCGAAATGTTCAGGGGAGCTAGTTTCTCAAAGATTCGAACTTGGTCTTCGAGATTCGTGATTTCGGCTTCTGCTTCTCGAGTTGCTTCGATGTAAGCAAGGGCTTTGTCAACTTCGGATTCAAGTTCTTCAGTCATTTTTTTAGCCGCTGACGCAGACATTGCTCCTTTTGCGTTAAACACTGAAACATTACTGCGGACAGCACGGACTTTGAGAAGGAGTGCACTGACATTGTCCGCGTCTTCTCCTTGTATAGCATGACCAACTCCAATTCCTTCTTCGAATTGTGTGTAATCTTCGATGTGAACACAACCAAGATCGGAACAAGCACGGACGATGTCTGCCATGGCGTCAACA
>CENG01124788.1_pt1 | contig 12154 bp, 16 predicted proteins | sample 530131 | NCBI WGS metagenome assembly CENG01 (sample SAMEA2591057, study PRJEB7988) | marine metagenome | biome: marine biome (ENVO:00000447); feature: surface water (ENVO:00002042) layer; material: saline water (ENVO:00002010), including plankton (ENVO:xxxxxxxx) | depth 5 m
ACAACGATTCAATCAATGAAGCGAATCATAAATTTTTTTTGGGTTGCTCTTTTTTTAGTTCCCTTAGGATTCTTTATTTATTTTATTGACAAACAATTAATTAGTGGTTTTTTAAGTCAAGCCAAGACAGAAAAGCACTATCTGTTTTTAATTTTTCTTCTCCTTGGAGTGAGTGGGCTTATTGCATTTGTGCTTTATTCTGACAAAAAGTCTTCTGAATAAAACCAAAAAAACTATCCTATCTTTACCTCAAAAAAGATGCTACATTTTGATGTCAATGCTATTGGCGCTATGGAAAAGATTTATCGATTAAATTTAATCAATAGTGTTACAGGCTATAAATCTGCTCAATTGATTGGAACTAAATCAGAAACTGGTAAATACAATCTTGCCATTTTTAGTTCTGTTATACATTTAGGCAGCAATCCTCCACTGATTGGCTTTATCTTGAGACCCACAACAGTTCCGCGGCATACCTATCAAAATCTTAAAAACAATAAAACGTTCACGCTAAATGCCATTACAAGTGCAGAAATTTCAGAAGCCCATCATACTTCTGCCAAATATCCAAATGATGTTTCAGAATTTGATCAAACCCAGTTAGAGCCTGAAATTAAGCTGAATATTCAAGCTCCTTTTGTGAAAGGAGCTCCCATACAAATTGCGTGTCAATATGAAAATGAATATCACATCAAAGAAAACGACACTATTTTAATTGTAGGTTCTATTCAACATCTTTTTGTGACAGATAAACTTGTTGGTTTAGATGGACAGATAAGCTTAGAAAAAGGAAATGTTGTAGCTATCAATGGATTAGACGGGTATGCCCTACCAAAACTTTTAGAACGGTTTGAATATGCAAGACCAAAAAAATAATGAGATTAGGTTGTGAAAGGTATTGATAAAAATTGGTTAGAATATGCCTTACTACATAGCGATCCTGTTCCTGAACTGTTACAAAAACTAGAACGTGAAACTTATCAAAAAGTCTTACAACCTAGAATGCTCACAGGCCCTCTCCAGGGTCGTTTTTTGAGCTTGATAGCCAAGCTTATGCAGCCAAAGAGAATTTTAGAAATTGGAACTTTTACTGGTTATGCTACTCTTTGTTTGGCTGAAGGGTTAGCAGAAAAGGGGGAAATTTATACGATTGACCATAACGAAGAGTTGGTTTATTTTCATGAAAAATATTTTAAAAAAAACCACTTAGAAAAACAAATTCATTTTTGTTTAGGTAAAGCTCAGAAAATTTTGCCAAAGTTGGATGGCCCTTTTGATTTGGTCTATCTTGATGCTGATAAAATAAATTATGACCTATACTTCGAAATTGCTCTACCTAAGATGCAAAAGGGAGCCCTTCTCATCGTAGACAATGTTCTTTGGGACGGAAAAGTGTTAGGAAAAGAAAATGAAAAAGACAGCGTTACTAAAGCTTTGAAAGAATTCAATGTTAAGTTGAAAAATGATGATAGAGTTCAAACAGTAATGCTTCCACTGCGTGATGGAATTACTTTGAGTTGGGTTTGTTAAAGGTCTCTTTTAATTGATTCACCCAGATTATTGAAATCCTCCTTTACTTTATCTACCTCCTGTTTGATGTCTTTAGAAATAGATTTTGAGGGATCTTCCACATCAACAGACTTTTGAATTTCTCTTTTAATGTCATTGGTAGCTTGGCGTACTTGTGTCATTCCTTTAGCTAATGTTCTCGCAATTGAAGGTATTCTGTCAGCCCCAAAAACGAGAAGCACAATAAAAAAAACGAAAATGATCTCAGCACCACTAATAAACCACATTTCAACTAAATTTTTTCAAAGATAAAAGTTTTTATGCATAAAAAAAGCGGTCTCAAATAAATAGACCGCCTCTTTTCATCTTTTTATCCTTTAAGTTTTTCTTTAAATTTATCAAAGTCAGAGGTAGTTTCTTCTTTAGGCCAACTGTTATTGGATGTATCGATATCTGCCGTTTCAAGATCTGGGTCAACCACTACACCTATAAGTTCTTTTTCTGTTGCCACTACTTTTCTCACACTTGCCTCATTTTTTCGCCAAACTTGAGGTGGGTAAGTAACACGTTCTACCGACCCGTCTGCATAACTATATTCAACAATAAGAGGCATTACGAGACCCCCTGGCTTATCAAATTCTATTTCATAAATATATTTTGGAAATGTTACTGTTTCATTAGAAGGGTTTTCTTCCAAATATTCTTTTAGTACAGGCGAATTTTCAATTGTCACATTATTTTCTTGAAGACTATCTTTTTCTGCCATAAATACCATCGGAGGTAAATCTTCTAGTGTCATACCATAAGCTTCGAGCATTTCATTGACCTTAGGCCCTGGTTTATCGGATAAAGAATATTTTTTAACATCACTAACTCCAATATCAACATAATCTGTGGAATAAAACCATCCCCTCCAAAACCAATCAAGATCAACTGCTGAGGCGTCTTCCATTGTTCTAAAAAAGTCTTCAGGTGTTGGATGTTTAAACATCCAACGTTGTGCGTAGGTCTTAAAAGCGTGATCAAATATTTCACGGCCCATGACGGTTTCTCTTAGAATATTTAGAGCAGTGGCCGGTTTGGCATAAGCATTTGATCCTAACTGATAAACATTTTCAGGGTTAGACATGATTGGAGAAACAAAATCTTGATCTCCTGCCATATAGGAAACAATTTTTGATGGAGCTCCTCTCCTTGAAGGATAGGCATCAAGCATTCCGATTGATTCGGGATATTTTTCACCAAATTCTTGTTCTGTAAGATATTGAACAAAAGTGTCTAAACCTTCGTCCATCCAGCCCCATTGACGTTCATCAGAATTGACAATCATTGGAAAATAGTTGTGACCCACTTCGTGGATGATAACACTAATCATTCCAAATTTAGTCCTTTCTGAATAGGTTCCATCTTCTTCAGGTCTCCCATAATTCCAACAAATCATTGGATATTCCATTCCTTGATTTTTTGCATGAACAGAAACAGCCTTAGGATAGGGATAATCAAAAGTGAATTTAGAATAGGTTTTTAAAGTTTGTAAGACCGCTTTGGTGGAATATTCTTCCCATAGTGGATTGCCCTCCTTAGGGTAGAGTGATACTGCAATAATATTTTTTCCACCTAACTTTATAGCTTGCCGCTCCCAAATAAACTTACGTGAACTGGCAAAACCAAAATCTCTAACGTTTTTGGCAATAAATTTCCATGTACTCGTTTTTTCGGAAAACTGTGTTTCTTTTATTTCGGCTTCTTCTTGTGTTACTATAAAAACCGGTTTATCATAACTTGTTTGCACCTCTTTAAACCGTTTATATTCTTCTCTGGTTAACACTTCTTTTGGGTTTTGAAGGGTTCCTGTAGCCTCAACTATATGATCTGAAGGCACTGTAATATTGACTTCATAATCTCCAAATTCTAAGGCAAATTCTCCATTACCCCAAAACTGATAATTCTGCCATCCTTCTACGTCGTTATAGACACACATTCTTGGAAAAAATTGAGCAATCACATAGGCGCGATTATCATCTTTTTCAAAATATTCATATCCTGACCTAGCCCGATCATTAACATGATTATTTACCTTATACCACCAATCTACCTTAAAGACAAACTGTTGTCCAGGCTGAAGCGGTGTTGGTAGATCAATTCGCATCATCGTCATATTGATCATATGATGAAGAGGCCTTCCTTGGGCATCTTTAACCGATTCAATATTGAACCCTCCATCAAAAGGGGAATCCATATAATTTTTGACAAAATTTTGAGGTTGCATTAGGGGGGGCACTCCACTTCCATTTTTTTCAAGGGCGGGAGCATCCTTCTTACGAATGTTTTGATCTAATTGCATCCACAAATAAGACAATGCATCTGGAGAGTTGTTGGTATAAGTAATGGTCTCTGTGCCGTCGATTCTAGGGTTTTTATCATTCAAAGTGATATTCATCACATAATCAACCTTTTGCTGAAAATATTCTACACCAGGGGCACCCGCTGCATTGTGATATTTATTAGGTGTTGCAAATTCGTCATAAAGTTGACGAAATTTATTTTCATTAATGTGTCCTTTTTCTTTCGTCTCCGCTTCCTGTGCGTTAAGAGACAAAAGACTAAAAAGGGAGAGGAATACAAGTGTTTTGTTTAACTTCATAATTTCACGTTTTGGGGGTTGCTATTTTGTATAAATCAATTGATTTATGTCATCTTTATCATAAATCAAGACGAATATAAGAGTTATTTTTATGCAGCAAAAAACTTTTTCTTGTTTGCTTGTGTTTAAAGTGAATGATATTTTTTTGGTCATCAAAGAACTCTAACAGAAGTTTATTTTCAATTTCAATTTTTTCAAGAGTATCTTGCAAATCAATTTCAATATAATTTACAGCAATATCATTTTTGTATTCTCTTCCCAAATAATTCAATTTCAAGGGTTTTGAATTTGATTGTATCTTTATCTTCTCTTCAAAATATTGATTCACTAAACTATCTATTAATTCTTTTCTATTGTCTGGAGCAAGACGCAAACTAGGATCGTCCTTTTTTAAAACTAATTCCAAATCATCTATAAAAATTTGTGAGGTAATTTGAAGTGTTTTTTCTTCTTCTTTATATTCTATCACTGAGGTACTAACATAAAATTTATGTGATCCCTCCAAAAAGAATAAAAACAAAAGGGCAACCCCTATTTTAAACATATTATAAGGCTAAATTTTTTTTGTAATTTTTACTCATTTCGATCAAATAATCGATAAGAAGAAATTGCTGACTTTGTTTTAACAAATCTGCAGATTTTAGCTGAGAGTCAACATATTCCAAAAAGCCAACGATTTGGTCTGTTTGAAGATCTAAATCTTCCTTAAAAAAAGAGTCTTCAAAAACAAAAGGTAATATTTCACTTGGCTTGAGTGTCATTTTTTCTTCCTCAGTTTTACTTGAAATGGCTTTTGCTATGAGTTTAGCTAAGTTCACAAAATCTATTCCATTGGTGATCTGTCTATCGTCTGCAAGTTTATTTATCACTTTAGTAGACTTGTCTTGTGTATAATCAAACCCTTTAAATTCTTCTTCTTTTAAATCAATAAATTTATCTACATTTTCAGGAGTCACAATCACCTCATCTAGGGCATTAATATTCTCCTCAACATTGATGTCAAGTCTTTTTTCAGATATGATTTCAGGTGTTATTTTAACCACCTTTATGCGAATGGTGAGTGCTGAAAAAATAATCTCATCTCCTTCTTTCATCTCAATTTCAAATTCGCCAGAGGCATCAGTAATAGTAGCTATTTGAGCAGTATTATTAATTACATTAGCGGCTACCAAGTCAGTGTTTTTATACAAAAGCTTACCAGGTATAAGAATTCTCTCCTGAGCAAAGAGGGTATAACTTGCAAGAAGTAATAGAGCAAAAAAAGTAGTATTTTTCATTGCTTAAATATAATCTAGTAAGCTAAGAAAACAGCTGTCAATGCTGTTAATTTTTTAATAATTACAGGGTGAGTAAGTATACATTAAAATTGATTTCTATAGCTGAGGTTTATCAGGTGAGGCATCCCATTCTGAGGCCAAACCGGCCTTTTTCAACCTGTATTTTCGAAAATGACAATGACCCTAAATCCATTCATTTGGGGGCCTTCTACAAGAAACAACTTGTTGGCGTTTTGAGCGCTATTCCAAATAATAGTTCTGAATTTTTTTCACTGAAGGGAATGCAATTTCGCGGGATGGCTGTTGTAGAAGATCACAGAAGAAAGGGTGTCGCTACTGCACTAATTGAAGAACTTTTTAAGCGGGTTAAACATAAAAAACAATGGGATTATGTTTGGCTCAACGCAAGAGTCAATGCAATTTTATTATATTTAAATGTTGGGATGACACCCACAGGGGCTTTATTTGACATCCCGAAAATTGGTCCCCATCAACGTTTTTTTAAAAAATTATGATGCTTAGAAAAGAATTTTTAACTGCCCTGTTTTTGACTCTTGCAGGTCATTCTGTTCATGCAAATCTTTTTTTTGAACTATACCCTAATGACTTATTGTTTGGAAAAGGCAACCCTGATTTAAGTAATGGTGAAGCACCCCTAATTAAACCTGTTCAGAAAGCCTTTGACCAAATGGCTGAAGCTGCTAAAAAAGAGAATGTCACTCTCAAGATTGTATCTGGCTATCGCTCTTTTGAACGACAAAAACAGATATGGAATACAAAATATTCTAGAAATCAAAAGGCTGGATTAGACCCCATCGATAACATAAAAAAGATTATAACTTTTTCTACTCTTCCCGGAACTTCAAGACACCATTGGGGAACAGAAGTTGATCTAATTGATGGTAGTCAAAAAGAAGAAGGAGATGTTTTACTAACCCAAAAGTTTCAGGGTGAAGGACCCTATGCAAGGCTTGCTCTATGGATGCAGGAAAATGCTTCTCAATTTGGGTTTTATTTACCCTACACAAACAATAAAAAAAGAAAGGGATTTTCTTTTGAGCCCTGGCATTATAGTTATGCTCCAGTAAGTATTCAAATGCTAAAAGCCTACTTAAAACTTGATTTAATTTCTTTTTTAAAAGCCTCTGAAGTTCTTGGAAAAGAGGTTTTTGATATTGATTTTATTTCAACATATATTGAGGAAAATGTAAAAGGGATAAACCCAGTACTTTTATGAAAAACGATCTAGTTCGTTATAACCAAATCAAAATTATAATACAATGGGAAAAGGTGACAAAAAAACAAAACGTGGAAAAATTATCAAAGGAAGCCATGGTGTTCGAAGGCCTAAAGCTAAAAACAAAAAGGCTTAGCGGACAAAAACTGGTTCTGTGTCTCGCTTGGTTTCCGCTTTACTGAATTGATATCCTTCTGAATTAAACGCTCTAATTGCTGCCTCATTTTGATCCTCTGAATCGATAAGATGACGCACCATCATACCCCTTGCTTTCTTGGCAAAAAAGGATATGATTTTAAGTTTTCCGTTTTTATAATCTTTAAAAATTGGACTGATTAATTTACCTTTTAACACTTTACTATCCAGAGCGTTGAAGTATTCTTTGCTTGCTAAATTAACCACCAATTCTTCTTCATTGAGTTCCTCGTTGAGTGCTGTTGTAATTTTTCTTTGCCAAAAATTATAAAGGTCTTTGCTCGAACCAATCTTTAGTTTGGTGCCCATTTCTAATCTATAAGGCTGAATCAAATCAAGGGGCTTCAACAAACCATAAAGGCCTGAAAGAATTCTTACATTTTGCTGCATTTTATCTACTTTCTCTATAGGGATGGTGTACGCATCGAGTCCAGCATAAACATCTCCATCAAAAGTGTAAATTGCTTGTTGCGCATTGGAAGTATTAAATGGAAGGTTAAACTTTTGATTACGCTCCCAGTTTAGATTAGCTAATTTATCAGAAATGGACATAAGCGATGCCAACTTCTTTGGTGACTTATTTTTTAAAAGGTCATTGAGTTTCTGTGCTTCATTTAAAAAACACGGAACGCTGTGTTCTGCAATTTGTATCTCCTTTTCATAATTGAGTGACTTTGCAGGAGAGATAAGCATTTTCATATTTCCAAGTTTTTTACAAATATAAGTTGAATAGCATAGTGTTCCAACTATTCATTATTAGGAGGTAATATAATACTATTGCAATTTCTTATGTTGTGCGTAGGCTCTCCATTTTTCTATAACAGATTCCATGTCATTGGGCAAGGGTTCTTCAAATATCATTTCTTTTTTTGATTCTGGATGCACAAAACCTAATGTCTTAGCATGTAGTCCTTGTCTAGGAAGAATATCAAAGCAATTCTCAACAAATTGCCTGTATTTGTTAAATACGGTTCCTTTGAGAATTTTATCTCCGCCATATCGTGCGTCGTTAAAAAGTGGATGTCCTAAGTATTTCATATGCGCCCTAATTTGATGCGTTCTACCCGTTTCTAATTCACATTCAATCAATGTGACATAGCCAAAGCGTTCTAAAATACGGTAGTGGGTAACTGCATTTTTACCTTTATCATTTTCAGGATAAACCGTCATTTGTAATCTGTTTTTTGGATGTCTTCCGATGGAACCTTCTACAGTACCTTCTTCTTTGAGAAAATCACCCCAAACTAAAGCATAATATTTCCTTTTAGTTGTTTTATCAAAAAACTGTTGAGCCAAGTGTGTCATCGCTGAACTTGTTTTAGCAATAACAAGAAGCCCACTTGTGTCTTTGTCTATTCTATGGACAAGACCCGGTCTACTATTTTCATTTTTAGGTAGTGATCCAAAATGATGTAGTAATCCATTGAGCAAAGTGCCTGAATAATTTCCATGTCCAGGGTGAACAACTAAACCAGCAGGCTTATTGATTACTACCAAAGAGGGATCCTCATGAATAATATCAATATCTATGGGCTCTGGCAGTAAAAGGTTTTCATAGGGCGGATGCTCAAAAAAAACTTGAACTATGTCTTTAGGTTTTACTTTGTAGCTAGCCTTGACAGCTGCACCGTTGACGTGAATAAAGGAAGCTTTTGCTGCTTGCTGAATTTTATTTCGAGTTGCATTTTCAACCCGATCCATTAAAAATTTATCTACTCGAAGCGGTGATTGGCCAGTATCAGCTTTGAAAGAAAAATGTTCATACAAACCATTTTCATCTTCAACTGTCAGATCGTTTTGTAGCTCATCTTTTCCCATTACCCAAAATCAGATCAATGGTTGCCGTTTTCGGCAAAAGAGTCCCAGGTGATAAAGTATCTCCCTTATGGGTCATTCCAATCACCATGTCTTTTCCAATATTGTCTTGATAGGTGAATTCCCCTACTTTAAACCCTACTGATTGTAACATAGATTCCGCATTGCGACGGGTGATTTGAATTAAATTTGGAACAGACACTTTTCGGTATCCAGAGGGATTGAGTGTAATATAAATGATTCTATTCACTTTTACTTCTTCACCTACTTCTGGACTATAACTTATTACCGTTAGTGGAGGTTGATTGGGGGTGTATTTTGAAGAATCTATAATTTCATAACGCAACTGGTTGGCCTCTAAAAGAGCGGGGAAATCAGACAAACTAAGTTGATCAATTTGTGGCACTTTTAAATATTGATTGTGATGGGTATATTCTTTAAGTCCATACTGTAATCCGAAAAAAAGAAGAATCAGAATACCAGTTGCCCAAAGGAGCATCTTAAAAAATGCTTTACTAATTAGAAATCGGAATAAACTCATTCAAATCATTTGGTGCCCAAAGATAATAAAACCACTCTTTTGGATTGGTTTTAAATGCCCTACCTTTGTCTAAATAAGATTATATGCTCAAAAAGAATGTTCTTATTGCTTGTGGTGGTTTCACTTCAGAGCGTGACATTTCATTAAAAAGCGGACAAACCGTGAGGCAATGTCTATCTGACGATAGATGGAATGTATATTTGCTCGAAATCTCAAAAAATCAATGGAAATTGATTAACACTTCAGGCCAAGAATTTACTTTTTCTGTTGGAGACTTTTCGTGGGAAATAAAAGGGGAAAAACACCGTGCAGATGTAGTTTTTAATGCCATACATGGAGCCCCTGGAGAAAATGGGCAGCTGGCTGCTCTATTGGAGTTATTAAAAATACCACATACCAGTTGCGACAGCTATACTGCTGCATTAACCTATAACAAAAGAGATTGTCTTTCGGTGCTACGAGAGAAAGGAATTTCTACTGCAAAACACCTCTATTTAGATCAAGGAATACCCTATTCTGAAGACCTTATTGCCAAGACACTTGGATTCCCTCTTTTTGTCAAAGCCAATCGAGCTGGAAGCAGTTTTGGTGTATTTAAAGTAAATGACTTAAAGGCACTTGAAGAAGCCATTCAAAAAGCCTATAAGGAAGATTCACAACTTCTTTTAGAAAGTGCACTAGAAGGGAGAGAAGTTTCGGTTGGTGCCTATAGAAATTCAGAGGGGATACAAGTGTTGCCCATAACTGAAATTATCACTGAAAATGATTTTTTTGATTATGAGGCAAAATATGAAGGGAAAGCAAAGGAAATAACACCAGCTCAACTTCCAAAAGATTGGGCGTCTTTGGTAATCAGCCAAATGAAAGCTATTTACAAAAGTCTTAACCTTAGTGGCTTAATACGCAGTGAATTTATTTTTGTAGGTGGGATTCCGCATTTATTAGAAATTAACACTGTCCCAGGAATGACAGAGGCGAGCATTATTCCTCAACAAGTAGCTGCCAGAGGGCTTGATTTGGGAATTTTTTTTGAATCCCAGCTAGAATTGGCACTACTCAAAAAATAATTACATTTGATTATGCAACGTGCGCTCTTTCCTGGCTCTTTTGACCCCATCACATTAGGACACCTAGATGTGGTTGAACGTGCATTACCTTTTTTTGATGAAATTGTGATTGCAGCAGGGGTCAATATTGATAAAAAATATATGTTTCCTGTAGAGCAGCGAATGCAATTCATAGAAAAAACCTTTGCACACCACAAAAAGATTAAAATAACTTCTTACGAAGGATTAACCGTTGACTATTGTAAAAAAATTGATGCGAATGCAATTTTAAGAGGTCTACGAAATCCTGCTGATTTTGAATTTGAGAAGGCTGTTGCCCAAATCAATAGAAAACTATCAGGAATAGAAACCTTGTTCTTGTTGACGGATGCAAATACGTCCTATATTAGCAGTAGTATGGTTAGAGATATTATTGCAAATAATGGAGACTATTCTTCTTTAGTTCCAAAAGCAGTTCAATTTTAAATTCCTTCTTCTACGATCAACTTAATATTTGCATAGGCATTTTGCATTAATGAAGGTATTTTATTTTTATCGACCCAAATTGCTTTTTCAATGTTTTCCTCTATTTGAGGAACCAGCAGGCCGTTATATCCAGTATTCATAAAATACCAATAAGTCTTTTTTAGTTTATATCGTCCGTTGGATTTAAATAAGTGGTAGGTGGTTTGAAGTGGTTTTTTTACATATAAATCTCCCACATTAGTTTCTTCATAAACTTCTCTAATTGCGGCTGAAATCAAATCTTCTTTTTTATTAATTTTTCCTTTTGGTAAATCCCATTTTTTGTTTCTATAAATAAAGAGATATTTTCCATTTTCATGATGCACAAGCCCTCCCGCTGCTTCGACAATTGGAAAGTGTTTATGAAAGTGCTTCAATAGTTTAGTTTGATCGGGGTGAAATAAAATAATTGATTCCACTTTTTTAGATTTTAATGCTTTCATAATCCCCTTAGCATCAACGTATTTTATAAATAAAAGAGGCTGTTTTTCAGAGGGTTTTTGATCTATTGAGCTTGTGAGAAGTAGGGGCTTTTCATTGAAAAAAACTTTATACATTTGTATATGATAATTAGTCAAAAAACAGCCCAAAAGACCGCCTCCTATTTACTGCAAGTTAAGGCAATAAAATTGAATTCCAAAAATCCTTTTCACTGGGCTAGTGGTTGGCTTTCCCCTATCTACTGCGACAATAGAGTGGTTCTCTCCCATCCAGAAATTAGAACATTTATGGGAAATCATCTGGCTCAAGAAATTAAAAAAAACACACCAACAGACTTTGTCATTGCTGGAGTCGCAACTGGAGCCATAGGCATGGGAATGTTAGTTGCTCATACCCTAAATGCTCCATTTATTTATGTGCGCCCTGAACCCAAAAAACACGGTAGGAAAAATCAGATAGAAGGTCAACTCGATTCAGGAAAAAATGTAATTGTAATTGAAGATCTTATTAGCACTGGAAAAAGTAGCTTGAACGCTGTTACTGCACTTAGAGAAAACGGTGCAAAAGTGACCCAAATGCTAGCCCTTTTTACTTATGGTTTTTTACAAGCCAAAGAAAACTTTTTACAAGCTAATATTGAATTAAAAACACTTTGTGACTACGAGCATTTGATATTAGAAGCGCTACATCAAAAGTTTGTCTCGGAGCAGGAGATTGCTTCACTTCAATCTTGGCGAAAAGATCCTGCTGTTTGGGTTCCCTAAATGGTATAGGGTATTTTTAATTCAGTAGTGTTAAAAGAGATCATTTTTCCCTTTTCAAACTCTAATTTTGCTTTTCCATTTTCGTCTACTTCTCTAAGCACTGCCTTAACTTGATTTTGTTTTACTTCAAATAGTCTGGTTTCATCTCTTTTCCATAAAA
>CENG01064864.1_pt1 | contig 12117 bp, 10 predicted proteins | sample 530131 | NCBI WGS metagenome assembly CENG01 (sample SAMEA2591057, study PRJEB7988) | marine metagenome | biome: marine biome (ENVO:00000447); feature: surface water (ENVO:00002042) layer; material: saline water (ENVO:00002010), including plankton (ENVO:xxxxxxxx) | depth 5 m
TAAAATATTATAAATATCTTTATAAGCTGAATAATCAACACCAAGGTCTCCATCTTCATTATCACTACAATGCTTAATAATTAAATAATCAGGTTGAAGTTCTTTTCCAAGCTTTGCCAAAGGTAAAACCTGATCAGAGTATTCAGGCATTAACACCATTTGAAGACCTATAGTAACCGATAAGTTATTCTTCTTTTTAATTTCAACCATATCCTTTATATTTTCGACTACACGATCAAAGTATGATTCTTTAACACCCATTATTTCCGCATATCTTTTCTTTTCACCAGCTGAAATATTTATTCTTATATACGTCAAATGAGGTAATACTTGTTCTAATTTTGATTTTGTTAAAACAAATCCATTAGTTCCAACCGCCATAGATATTCCCAAACTATTTCCAACTTGCACACCATCTATAAAAGCTGGAGAAATTGTACTTTCACCATCAGATACAAAGCTTACAGCTTTGACTCCGATCTCTGCTGCATCTTCTAAAAAGTTAGTTATAACCTCTTTATTAATTACAGATCTATCATTTTCTTGAAGCATAGCATAACAAAAATGACAACCGTAATTGCAGGCTCTAGTTAAAGCCATATCAATGGTAACAGGAGCAATTCTTTCGCCCCTCTCCCACTGCGCCACTCTATCCATATGCCATTGGATTTTGGTGCCGTCTAAAATCAATTCTTCATTTTCATTTTTCATAAATCTTATTTATCATAACAGAGAAAGTACTAAATTTCATTTTTTATTGAATTAAAGTCGTCTAATTTTGTTTAAATCTTTCTTTTCATCATGAAACACTTGTAACGACTCATCAATTTCTTTTTTTATAAATTTTTCAAACCTTCTTAACAAACTTGGCTTTTTTTTTGGATCAAATTCTGAAGGAGTCGAAACATAAACTCTTACTGGTAATTTATTTATATCTTTCTCAATATAATTAAAAGAAATAGAACCAACTTCTTCATTCTTATCTTTTAAAAACTTGTTTAAAACATTTTTACACAAAAGCTCTTTTTCTTTCTTAGTTTTTTTAATCCAAAGATTCTTTTTATTAACCACTTCATTTTTATCAAATTTTTTAAAAATGGCTTGACATATCAAGTTTACAAAAAAAACCTCTTTTCCAAAGTTAAATGGTAATAAAATTCCATCTATAGAAACTTTACATTTATTGTTAATTTTAATTAAAAAATCACTAATGCCATTTTTTGCAATATAAGAAAGTTTGTGGTTATGAAAGACTTTATTAAAAAATGCAATACATCCAAGAATACATTTATCTGTAGATTCAATATTTAATTTTATAAAATTAAATTTAATATCGTAATGTACGTATACTTTTTTGTTTTGTATTTCTATTAAAAGTGATGTATCTCTTTTTGATAATGAATAATTAGATTGTGTATTTTTATCTAAAAAATTTTTAAAAAAATCTCCTACTTTTTTATTCTCTTTAATTTCAGAACCACCGTATGAATACTCAACTATAGTCTGTTGTTTTTCAGAAACTTTATCCTCTATTTTTTTTTTAAAATCTATTACTTCTAAATCTTGTACAAAAATTATAAATAAATCTTCTTTTTCATCAATCTTAATTTTTGGAAAAGTTTTGATTAAATTTTGACATTCATTTGCGGAGAAATATTTTTTTTTTACGTTCAATACCAAACTTTTTACGTTCGCAGCTTTTACCGATTCTAACAAGCTCTCAAAGCTTCTTTCAAAACTTTCATCGGGTACCCATAGACTTAGGTATTTTATTTCAGATCCATGTTTTCTGAGCTTGTTTACAAGATCAAAATTAAATTTTTTTACTATATCTTCATAAGACAATACTAAATTCATAATTTTCTCAATTTTCTTTAACAAATTGAATTATATGATTACAAACTCTTTTTATTTCATTTTTACTAATGTACTGGTTAATAGGCAAACTTAAAATTCGTTTTGATTGTTCTTCAGTATTTGGAAGTTTAATTTTTTTATTAAAAGCTCTTTGTTTATGAATTGGAATAGGATAATGAATATTAGTTTCAATTTTTCTTTTTAGCAGAAACTTTTTCAAATCATCTCTATTTTTTACTTGAATTACAAATAAGTGATAAGTGTCTCTACAATCACTGCGCACATCAGGATGATAAATATCTTCATTGCGAAGTAATTTTTTATAATATTGCGCATTTTTCACCCTTTTAGAGATGACTTTTTCTAATTTTTTAAGTCGAAAATTTAGAATTGCAGCTTGAATGGCATCAAGTCTTGAAACAGTTCCAAAAAATTTAATATTATCTCTGTCTATATGACCGTGATTTCTTTTCAACTTAATAAAATCTGCAATTTTTTTATTATTTGTAACTATAAAACCTCCATCACCACAAGCATTTAAGTTCTTTAATGGGTGTGTCGAAAAAGCTCCTAAATCACCAAAACTTCCACTTTTTTTTTTTCTATAAACTGACCCAATTGATTGAGCACAATCTTCAATAACTTTTAAATTGTGCTTTCTTGCAACATTCATAATTTTTGTCATATCACACATTCTACCAGTTAAATGAACAGGCATAATTGCTTTAGTTCTTGAATTAATTTTTGTTTCCATATCAATGGGATCCATAGTTTGGTCATCCATAACATCACAAAACACCGGCTTTGCTCCTACACTGTGAATTGCAGCTGCTGATGCAATGTAACTGTTTGCCTGAGTAATAACTTCATCACCATTACTTATATTTAATGATAATAATGAAAGAATTATAGCATCAGTGCCTGAATTAACGCTTATACAAAATCTATTGTTCTGATAATTACAAATAGCATTTTCAAATTTCTCAACCTCATCTGATAAGATATATTTTCCTGAATATAAAACTCTTTCTATCTCTTTTAGTAGATATTTTTTTTCTTCACTAAACTGTTTTATAAGATTGACGTAGGGAATCAAATTTTCATTACTTTGCTTCATAAAATTCTTTTACAGTTTTTATAACATAATTTAATTCATCTTTTGATAGATGTTGATCTACTGGGAAAGTAATAATATTTTTTGAGTGATAATCAGTAACTGGAAATGATCCTTTTTTATATGAAAGAAACTTTAGTGCTTTCTGTTGGTATAGTGGAATTGGATAATGAATTTTTGCCTCTATATTTTTTTTATGACAAAAATCAAGAAGTTTATCTCTGTTTTTCGCAAAAACAACATAAAGATGATAAACTATTCTCATCCCTTTTGGTCTTGGAGGAATTGTTATTTGAGGAATTTTTGAAAAACTTTTATCATAATATTTTGCATTTGAAATCCTTTTACTTGATATTTTCTTAGTTTGAGGAATCAACCAATTGCCAACAACTGCTTGGATTGTATCTAATCTAGAATTATAACCCATTATTTCAATTTCATCTCTACTTATAAGACCGTGATTTCTTAGTAATTTTAAATCTTTATTTAATTTTGAGTTGTTTGTAATTATTACACCGCCATCTGACCAGACATTCAAATTTTTCAAAGGATGTAATGAGAAACAACCTGTAGAACCAATTGTTCCTGCTATATATTTATTTTGTGACGCTAAAATAGACTGACAAGCGTCTTCAACAATAGGAATATTATATTTTTTTGAAATCTTTTTTAGTTTAATCATATCAGTCATATAACCAGTAAAATGAACAGGAACTATTGCTTTGGTTTTTTTGGTTATGGCTCTCTCAACTAAATCTACATTCATACAAAAGGTATTATTGCAATCAACAAACACTGGTTTGGCACCTAGTTCATTAATTGCTCCAACAGTTGCGACAAAGGTATTAGCAGCAGTAATGATTTCATCCCCACTTTTTATACCAAGAGCTTTTAATGATAACTTAATAGCATCCGTACCGGAGTTTACTCCAATTGCGTATTTAACCCCCATTAGTTTTGCAAATTTCTTCTCAAACTCTACAAGAGGTTTTCCTAAGGTAAAATCTCCAGTTTTAACAAAGTCCTTGATCTTTATTAAAAGATCATCAATTTCTGCAAATTGCCTAGGTAAATAAGAATAATTAACTTTCATTAGAATGGACCTTTGAACTCTGGATTTGGAACATCAATTTCATTTTCAGGAATCTTATCTAATAATAAATTAATGATTTTTTCTTGAACTTCAACATTTACATTTAATTGCTTAGAAATCTCTTTTAAAATATCAGATGAATTTGGATAATATTTTTCAGCCAATGCTCTTGACGAAGGGGTTGGTGAATCAGGCAACCCTATTCTAGACGGTGATGATTTAAATATATTAAAATCCTTTTCAAGAATCATTGAAATTATTTCACCACCAACTCCATAAATTTTATTACCAATCTCAAAAACTATAAGTCTTCCAGTTTTTTTTACTGATTTAAAGATAACTTCAGTATCAAGTGGACGCAAGACTCTTAGATCGATTATTTCAATAGAAATGCCAAAATTTTTAAGTATTTTTGAACAGAAAATAACTTCATTTATATTATAAGAACTTGCAACAACAGTAATATCATTACCCTTTAATATAACATTTGGTTTTTTAAGATTAGTTTTATAAATTCTTTTTGGCACATCACCTTTCACATAATGAAACCATCTATGCTCAAGAATTAAAACAGGGTTTGGATCAAATATACTTGAAATTAACATTCCTTTTGCGTCATATGGAGTTGATGGAATAATTACTTTTAATCCGGGTGTACTAGAGAAAACTGTTTCAAGGCTTTGTGAATGAGCTGGACCCTGTCCCCAGCCTCTTCCAATAACCATTCTGATTACAATCGGAACATTATGCTTACCATTAGAAACATAAAAACTTTTTGCCGCGTTATTTATTATTTGTTCTAGTGACAAAAGAGCAAATTCAACTCTTTGATGGATTAACAAAACCTTAAACCCATTGATTGATAAACCAATTGACACACCAGTTATCCCATTTTCTGAGATTGGAGATTCTATTACTCTATCTTTACCGTATATTTTGAACAAATTGCTTGTTGTACCAAAAATACCTTTAGGGTCATTAATACCTTCTCCAATCAAAATGAGTTTGTTATCTCTTTTCATCATTTGATCAGAAGCTTCAAGAATTGCCTCTGAAGAACTTAATAATCTTTTGATTTTAGGCATAAACAAACTTTTTAATTGAAGCCGGATTTGGGAACTTATCGTTTTTTGCAAATTTGAAAGCTGAGTTTATTTCTATCATAATTTTATCATTAATCTCATTTACTATTTTTTGATCATATTCATTTTCTCCTTTTAAAAATTTGATAAAATTTTCTAAGGGGTCATCTTTTAACCAATTATTCAACTCACTTTTTCCTCTATAATTTAAATTGTCGTCACTATTTGGACCACAGTGTTCAACGTGTCTGTAAGTATCAAGTTGTAAGAAAAACGGTTCAGGTTTTTTCTTTATCTGTTGAATAATCATTTTTGATTTTTCGTATACATTGATTAAGTTATTCCCATTCATTCTTAAATTTGAAATATTGTGGCATTTAGCTAGTCTTGTAATATCCTCTGATGGTTGTCTTTCATTAATCTTTGTAAAACAAGAGTACTTATTATTCTCACAAACAAAAACTATTGGTAATTTATTTAACGATGCAAAGTTAGCAGATTCATGGAAAACGCCTTCTTCAACAGCAGCATCTCCAAAAAACACTGAAATCACATTCTTTTTTTTTTTCAATTTTAATGAAAGAGCCGCACCCACAGCAATTGGTATTATGCTAGCAACAATTGGAAGACTAAGCATCATTCCAACTGATGGATCCATTAGATGCATTGATCCACCTCTTCCACCACAACATCCCGATCTCTTCCCATATAATTCGGATATCATAGATCTTAAATCTCCTCCTTTTGCAAGATAATGACTATGGCATCTATGCGTTGAATACACTTGGTCCTGTAAATCTAAATTTGAACAGACTCCTACAGCTGCCGCCTCTTGTCCTATGGACAAATGAACAGGACATCTCATTTCTTGCTCAGAATATTTCTTTGCAATCTCATTTTCTGTCATTCTAAGTTTTAACAAACTTGAAAATAAATTTTTGTACAAACTTTTCATTGAAGATTAATTTTCTGCATCATTTTTATATTGAAATATTTAGGATCGTCAAAGCTATCTTTTAATAATTTTTTATCAAATGCCTCTTTTAAATCATTAATTGCCTTTTCAATTGAAAACAATGGTTTAAAATCTAGAATTCTTGAAATTTTATCTGAAGATATGTGATAAGACCTTTCATCATCTGTATCTTTATGTTCTACTATTATATCCTCACCTAAGCTTTTTTGAACTAAAGATCCTATTTCATCTAAAGTATAATTTTCAAACCCTACATTAAAAATTTGATCATTTATCACTTCATTAGGTTGATCAATAACATTTAAATAAGCATTTACCATATCTTGAATGTGAATATTAGGCCTTTTTTGTTTTCCACCATTAATGATAATTTTCCTTTTATTATAACCATTATTTGTCAAGATATTAACAATAACATCCAATCTAGTTCTCTGGCTATAGCCACATACAGTTGCAGGTCTTAAAATAGTAGAACAAAATTTGTTACCAGACTCGTTAAGAAGAATATCTTCACATAAAGCTTTAAATTTAGAATAATCTGTAAGAGGTTCTAATGATAACTCTTCAGTTACGCTTTTTTCTTCTTTTATACCATAAACTGATGAAGACGACGCATAAATGAACTTATTGATCTTATTTTTACAAGCTTTTATCAAAGGATAAAATGAATCATAATTAATTGATTTTCCCAAGTCAGGATTTAATTCAAAAGAAGGATCATTAGAAATACAAGCTAAATGTATTACATTGTCAACCTTAGAAATTAAGTTTTTCATAAGGTCAATATCTCTAATATCACCTTTGATAACTTCAAGAAATTCAGATTTATGGTAACCAGAAAAAATAATTTCTGGTTTTCCATATATAAATAGATCTAGGACAAAAACTTTAATCTTTTTTTCTATAAGATTTTTTACAAGGAGACTTCCAACATAACCTCCTCCACCTATTACTAATACACTCATTACAAAATACTATTAATCATTTAATAACAGATTCTATAAATTTTAAAAGTTGTGATTTTTTTATACTTGAGCTGTGACCAAGTATATTTACTTTTATAGCACCGGATACATTTCCGATAAAACCAATATCAATGGGGTTTGACTTTAAATATGCAAACAAACTTGAAATAACAAAAAATGCATCCCCAGCTCCTATAGTATCTACAACTTTATTGGTAAATGCTGGTATTTTTATGATTTTATTTTTTATTTTTAACAAACATCCATTCTTTCCTGTAGTTACAATGAATATCTTTGCCTTTGGTAATTTTTTTGTATTCGTTAAAAGTTTCTCTAATGATGAATTTTTATCGTGCATTGCCAGTCTAAACTCAGGTTCATCAATGCAAATATAATCTGCACTACGATATTTAGTTATTAAATTGTAACCTCTATTTGCACTATTAGTCTGAGCATTTACTGCCAAAAAGACTTTAAATTTAGAAATTTCTTCTATTATTTTTTTGGATAATAATCCATGCCCAAAATCAGTTACAATAATTAAATCTACTTTTGTAATATTTTCTTTTATAATTGAGATTATTTTTCTTTCTTCTTCCTTATCAATAGGAGAGTCATCCATTTCATAAACCTCAAACATTTTTCTCATATAGCTAGAATCTACAAATCTAGTTTTCTTTGTAATTGGTCTGTTTTTCAAACTAATTGAACACAACTTAACTTTTTGAGACAATTGATCTTTTACGAACGATTCTTGCTCATTAGATGTAGTTCCAAGACTAGTTACTAAATATATTTTTTTACAGAAATCAGAAATATTATTAGCCGCTGCTATTGAACCGCCAGCAAATTTATCTTTACTTTTTTTTAAAGTTGCCAAAATACTTTCTTTTGCAGATTTTCCTAAAGTATCAGTATAAATATATTCATCAATAATTGCGTCACCAATGAGCATAACATTTAAATTTTTAACTTTTTCAGTCAAACCTGTAAAATGCTCAAATCCTTGCGCTTTATAGTTTTCAAGTATTTTAGATAAATTCTTTTCATAAGAAATAATATTTTCATTGATTAAAGAAGAGGAGGAGAATGTAACATTATCAGTAAAACTTAAAACTCCTCCATATTTTTTAACTTCGTTTTCTTCGTTAAGTATTTTTTTTGTTATATCTTTTGATTTGTCTTTGTAGTCAATACCCTTTACATATATATCTGGCCTTATAGCACTAATAGCTGACATTGCTGACGGTTCTTCAATCACACCAACATAGTCAACGTATGACAATGATGCTATCATTTCAGCACGTAAATATTGATTGAAAATTGGTCTACCTGGTCCTTTGTTAATATATTTATCAGCAGTAACTGTAACAAATAGAATATCACCAAGGTTTTTAGAGTCTTGAAAATGTCTGTAATGACCTGCATGAAGCAAATCAAAAGTTCCGTGGCAATGAATAATCTTTTTTTTATTTTTTTTATTTTCGGAGGAAATTTTCTTTAACGATTCAAGAGGAAGGATTTTATTCTTTATAAAACTGTCAAATGTGTTTTTGTTATTCATATCTCAAAATTCTAACTTATGATAAATATTTAAACCAATCTTTTGTTTCATTTTGGATTGAATTCTCATCCCAAACTGGTGCGTCTTTGAACTCATCTATTGATTTGAGAAGCATTTCTACACCAGTCTCAAAAGAAATTTTTGGTTTCCAATTTGTTTTTTTTAAAATCTTACTAGTGTCTGCGAATGTGCAATCAGGCTCACCAGGACGCTTGGGTATATAAACAATTTTATTTTTACCTAGTAATTTAATAAGACTATTTACACTATAAGTATTTCCTGAGCCGACGTTAAATATTTCATTTTTAATTTCTTTATCCAGCATTTCGACAAAGGCTTCAACAACATCATCAATATATGTAAAGTCTCTGGTTTGATTCCCATCTCCTACTACTGTGAATGGTTTTTTGGCAAGTTTTTGAGCCAAAAAAACACCAAATACTGCTCCATATGTTCCTGAAGTTCTTGCCCTTGGACCATAAACATTAAATAGACGTAGACTAACTGTTGGAATATTAAAGATTTTTCCAAAATGAATTATTATCTCTTCACCCAGCCTCTTAGTCAAAGCATAAGGATATTGTGGGTCAATTGGACTGCTTTCCGGTGTAGGGTATATTTTTGGTATCCCATAACAGGAGGATGATGCAGCATATATAAATTTTTTTATTTTCTTATTCTTACAATTTTTTATTAAATTAAAAGTTCCGTTCACATTTGACTGGAAGTAATCAGAGGGGTTCTGTATAGAAGGAACAATATCAGCCAAAGCTGCTAAATGATAAACAACATCCACTTCATCCAGTATGTAATTAATTTTGTCATTATTTATATCACAATTGATAAAATTAAAATTCTTCTGATGTTGAAAGGATTCAAGGTTTTTTAGTTTCCCATTACTTAGATTATCAATACCAATCACATTATTTTTCTGTAATAACAAGTATTCAGTCAAATGACTTCCGATAAAACCAGCACATCCCGTAACTAAAATTTTCTTCATAAGACTAAATTAAATTAACAGATGAAATTAAAAAATCTATTTTAAAAAAAAAATGGCACATATTCTGCAAAAAAATAAAATTATGTACAATATCTCTTGTATTCATCCAACTTGTAGACCCAGATTAGCTCGACAAACTAGGGACAAATGGTTAAATTATGCAAGAAATCCAGAAAAAATTGAATACATAACTTATTTTGACTCATTTGATCAGAAAGAACTTAGAAAGAAGATTTCAAAGAAAGGGAATATTATTGAGGTTTATTCCCCATATAGTTTTGGTATAGTAAAAAAATGTAATGCGGCAGCGAAACTAGCAACTGCAAAATGTATTGTTGTAGCTACAGACGATACTATTCCTGAAATTGATTGGGATGAGAAGTTAATCGAATCTGCAGATTGGAATAAAGAAGTTGTGTTAAATACTATGGACGGAACTGAGAAATTTGATAAAAGAGCATATATGGTTAAAACCGTTATTTTATCGAAAAAAAGATACAACAAACTTGGGTATGTGTTGCATCCAAATTTCAAACATGTCTACTGTGATAATTTTCATACTTGGATATCTCATAAAGATGATGTCGTCATACAAAGAAAAAATATTATGTTTGAACATCTGCATCCATCTATTGGTAAATCAGAGGCAGATCAATTCTATGTAAACGCATCAACTCAAGAAGAGTATGATTATGGATCAAAAGTTTTTCATAATCTAATTAAAGAAAATTTTAATAAATTTGAAGAGAAAAAGCTGTTTAAGAAGTACCTAAATGAATCTGATCCTCAAAAAAAGTATATTCTTGCATATGTTCTGATAACAGCAGGTGTTGATCAAGCAAAATTGATTAATAATTCCCAAATATCAGCTAAAATCTAAACTTTAACTTTCATCCCATCAAAAGCTGGATAACAATTGGATGGAACTAAGGATGAAATATAATCATAATCAACTTCATAGTTCATATGAGTTAATACAGTTTTTTTTGGTTCTAAGATTTTAATCCATTCCATTACTTTATCAAAATGAGCATGCGTTTTATGTGGTTCAAACCTTAAACAATCAATAATAAGTAAATCAAGATTAAAGAGTTTTTTAAATTCTTGTTTTTCAAAATCTAATACATCCGTACAATAAGCGAAATTGTTGATCTTAAAACCTGTTGATTCTGTAAACCCATGATTTTGTTTAATGGGTTCAATATTCAATTCATTTATATTAAACCTGTTTTTAATTACATTTGGGTTTAGGCAAGGTTTGTAATAAAAACCCTTGGCTTCTGGAACAAGTTTTTCAAAAACATAACCAAACCTATTTTTTATTTCATCTATAGATTTTTTGGAAGCAAACAAATTAATGTCTTTCTTCATTAAAACATTTAAAAACCTGAAGTCATCCACTCCATTAATGTGATCTGAATGTGTATGAGTTATCAAAACTCCATCTAATTTTTTTACATCAGCACTTAGTAGTTGTTGCCTCAAATCTGGAGTAGCATCAATTATGATGTTTGTTTGATTAGTCTTTACAAAAATAGAAGATCTTAATCTTTTGTTTTTTGGGTTCGATGGATCACAGTTACCCCAATAATTTCCTATTGCTGGCACTCCTGAGGAGCTACCGCAACCTAATATTGTAATTTCAATACTCATTGTTTAATTTTAGAAAACAGGTTAAAGAAATTGTTTGTGGTAATTTCCGCCATTTTTGATAAATCAACTTTTTTTATTTCAGCAACTTTCTCAAGAGTATGGTAAACAAATGAAGGCTCGTTTCTTTTTCCTCTATGCGGAACAGGTGCCAAATAAGGTGCATCAGTTTCAACTAAAATCCTATCTAATGGAACATATTTTACAACTTCAATCAGATCAATAGCATTTTTGAATGTAATTATTCCAGAAAAAGAAATATAAAAGCCTTTATTTAAGACTTCTTTTGCTAATTCTTTTGTGGAAGTAAAACAATGGATGAGACCGGTAGAGGAAAATTTGTCTACTGATTTTTTTATACAATTTATTGTCTCAGCGTCAGCATTTCTTGTGTGAACAATTGTCGGATAATCAAATTTACCAGACAACTCAAGATGTGTATTGAAAGATTCTATTTGATTCTTTTTATTATCGTCACCCCTGAAAAAATCTAAGCCAGTTTCTCCCAAACCAATAACTTTATTTATTTTTAGATTTTTTTTTAAATCTTCTGAAAGCTTTGCTTGATCGAGTTTACTTTCCAAAACATTATTAGGGTGAACGCCTGTAGTGCACCAAATATTTTCAGCAGATTTTGCTACAGCATAAACCTTATCAAAATCTTCGATATTTACGGAAATTGAAAGAAAATATTTAACGTTTTTTTCTTTAGCTCTTTTAAGAATTAGGGCAAGGTCGTTATCGAAATCCTTAAAATCTAAGTGGCAATGTGAATCAACTATATCATTCATATCTTGGAAATAATGGTTCTGG
>CENG01027831.1_pt1 | contig 12101 bp, 5 predicted proteins | sample 530131 | NCBI WGS metagenome assembly CENG01 (sample SAMEA2591057, study PRJEB7988) | marine metagenome | biome: marine biome (ENVO:00000447); feature: surface water (ENVO:00002042) layer; material: saline water (ENVO:00002010), including plankton (ENVO:xxxxxxxx) | depth 5 m
TAAAATCGGGAGTTATGGTTTACCAGGCTCTGGTTTTATTTTAATGAATGATGGCAACGGTAACTTTTCAAATCAAACAAAAAAAATAGCTCCTGAGCTAACTAACATCGGGATGATTACAGATGCCTCATTTGAGGACATAGACTCTGACGGCCATTTGGATCTTATTATAGTCGGAGAATATATGGGAATCAATATTTTTAAAAATGAAGGGTCAAAATTCGTGCGAATTGAAAATAAACTTTTAGATGAGAAAGGGTGGTGGAACGAAATTCACATTACAGATTTAAATAATGATGGTAAAAATGATTTGATCGTTGGTAATCATGGTTTAAATTCAAGATTTAATGCGAGCAAGTCTAAACCTATAAGGTTATATTATAATGATTTTGATAAAAATGGCTTTGGAGAAGGAATAATTTGTTTTGAAGCCGAAAATGGAAAAGATTACCCATACGCCTTACGTCATGATTTGATTGATCAGATTAAAAGCTTAAAGAAAAAATTCCCCGATTATGAATCATTTAAAACGGCAGATATAACTAAGATTTTTGATCAAAAAATTCTTAACCAATCTGATATCCATAGTGTTAATACACTAGAGACTTCAATATATATAAAAAAGGAGGGATTTGAATTTGAGAAAATAAGTATTCCAAAAGAAACTCAATTTAGCCCAGTTTATTCAATTAATAGCCATGATTTTGATAATGATGGAGATAAAGATATCTTACTAGGAGGCAACTTATATGACGTAAAACCAGAAATTGGTATTTATGATGCTTCTTATGGAGTATACCTAGAAAATCTTGGTAATTTGAAGTTTAAATATCACCGAGATGGAAAAGGTTTCTTTGTGAAAGGAGAAATTAGAGATATTTTAATTTCTGATAAAAATGTTTTTGTTTCTAAAAATAATGACAGAATAGAGGTATTCAAATTTTAAAATTATTGTGATTAAAAAAAAATCAAACATACTCTTAGTAGCTTCTTTTTTATTAATCCTTTGTTGTAATAAGTTAGAGAAGCAGGGTGAAAGTACTATTAAGTTTAGGACATTAAATTACTCAGATACGGGTATAAATTTTAAAAATCAACTGACGTATAAAACGAAAGTTAATATAATTGAGTATTTGTACTATTATAACGGTGGGGGTGTGGCTATTGGAGATATAAATAACGATGGATTAGAGGACATTTATTTTTCCGGGAATCAAGTTTCGGACCGTCTATATCTAAACTTGGGGAATTTGAAATTTCAGGATATTACTGTAACATCAGGAATCAAAACCGACATGTCGTGGTCCAATGGTGTTAGCTTTGATGATGTAAATAACGATGGATATTTAGATATCTACGTTTGCAAAGTTAGTCCCCTTAGCCCTAAAGGAACACACAATTTACTTTACATCAATAATAAAGATATGACCTTTACAGAAAGTTCTAATCAATTAGGTTTAGATTTTTCTGGCTTTTCAACTCATTCTACGTTTTTTGATTATGATAGGGATGGAGATTTAGACATGTATTTAATGAACCATGCAATTCATACTGTAAGAAGCTATGGAAGTTCCAAAAAAAGAAAAGAAACAGATGAATTATCTGGTGATAAGTTTTTTGAAAACAGATTAAACGAAAAAGAAAAAAAATTTGTAGATGTCACTAAAGAATCGAAAATTTATAACAGCCCTCTAGGTTATGGATTAGCAATTACAACAACTGATTTTAATAATGATGGTTGGTTAGATATATATATTGGTAATGATTTTCATGAAAATGACTACATATATTTAAATAATAAAGATAAAACATTTACAGAGTCAATAAAAAATTCTATGAGTCATACATCTCATTTTACTATGGGAGTTGATGTAGCTGATTTGAATCAAGATGGAATGCTGGATCTATTTACAACTGATATGATGCCATATGATCCAAAAATTTTTTTAAAATCTGGTGGTGAAGACTTAGATAAAATTTCAAGAATAAAAAAAGATTTAGGATTTGAGCAGCAATTTTCAAGAAACCATATGCAATTAAATAGAGGAAATAACACCTTTTCTGAAGTTGCTATTCAAACCAATACACATGCAACAGACTGGAGTTGGGGCGTTTTATTACAAGATTTTGATTCTGACGGAAAAGAAGACATTTTTATATCTAATGGAATACTTAAACGACCCAACGATTTAGATTACATTAATTACTTAAGCAATGTGGATTTTACAGAGTATAATAATTCAAGGCAGGATGTACTAAAGAAAAAACTTATTGATAAGATGCCAACCCTTAAAATTCCAAATATTTTATTCAAGAATAACGGAAAATTAAATTTTGAAAAAGTAAATGCATCTGATACTGGTGTTCCCTCATACAGTAATGGAGCTGCATATGCAGACTTAGACCTTGATGGAGATTTAGATATAGTTCTTAATAATTTAAATTCTGAGGCTACCATTCTTGAAAATCTAACTGAAAAATCAAACTTTATTTCTATAAAACTAGCTGGAAATTCTAAATATCCTTTAACAAAGGGAACTAGAATTGAACTACATGTAAATGGTAATAAATTTGTTAAGGAAAATATCACAACTAGAGGTTTTCAGTCCTCATCCTCCCATAATATTTTTTTTGGGTTGGGAGAAAATAAAAAAATTGACTCTTTATTTATAAGGTGGCCAGATGGACATAAAGAGAGAAAAACAATCACCAATACTAATCAAAGTGTAACTATCTCTAAAGGGGACTATAATTTTGAAAATGAACTTGATATAAAAATTAAAAAACCAACTAAATTCCAGGTTAGTTATCTTCCTATTAAACATGAAGAAACTGAGTATTACGATTATCTGAAAGAAAGGTTAATTCCTGAAAGATTGTCATTTGAAGGTCCAGCAGTCGTTAAAGCAGACTTTAATAATGATGGTTTTGAAGATTTTTTTATGGGAGGTGCAAAATATCAAAGAGGTAAAGTTTTTCTTTCTACAAAAAATAAAGGTTTTGATGAGGTTAAAAATTTTGACTTACAAAAGGATAATAAATTCGAAGATACCGACGCGGCGGCTTTTGACATAGACAATGACGGTGATCTTGACCTTTATGTTGTAAGTGGCGGAAACGAGTATAAAGAGTTAGACAAAAATTATATGGATCGTGTCTATTTAAATGATGGTTTGGGGAATTTCACACGTCTTAAAATCTTTCTTCCAAGGACCAATGGTTCATCAGTTTCAGTCTCCGATTTTAATAATGATGGCTATGATGACTTGTTTGTAGGAACAAGGTCAATTACAGGTTTTTATGGACTAAGCCCTTACAGCTTTTTTTTATTAAACAATAGAGATAATACATTATCACCAGTTGGGCAGCAAAGATATGGTATGGTGACAGACAGTAAGTGGGTTGACATTAACTCCGATGGAAAAGAGGACATTGTTTTAGTAGGTGATTGGATGCCAATAACTATTTTAATTCAGGAAGATGATTTAAAATTTGTAAATAAAACTCTTGAGTATGGACTCTCTGGAACAAATGGATTGTGGAATGTGGTTGAGATAAAGGATTTTAATAAAGATGGTAAGATAGATATAATTGCCGGAAATGTTGGGACAAATTATAAATGGAAGCCTTCAATTACAAAGCCAGTAAAAATGTACCTTGATGATTTTGATGGCAACCAGCAACCTGACCCTATTATATTTTATGATTTTTTTGGAAACTACGTCCCTTTTTCATCAAAAGATAAACTAGATAAGCAGTTACCTTTTTTAAAAAAGAAATTTCCAAATTATAATAGTTTTTCAAAAATTCACGATATAAAATCTTTAACAGGTAAGGATGAAAAAGATATTCTTGAGATAAAATATATTTATGACCTTGAATCTTCAATTTTTATTAATGAAGGAAAAGGCTTTAAAAAATACGCTTTACCGCAATCCGCTCAACTGAGCAGTATCGAAGATTTTAAATTTTTAAAAAATTCAAATAATGTAATTTATGTTGGGAACTATAGTAAATATGTTACTGAGCTTGGATTTTCTAGTGCTAATCCTGGAGGTTTTTTATTTGATTTAGACGCAACTAATATGAATTTTCAAAATGCCAAAACCCTTCCATTACCATCCAATAAAGATTATAAAGTAATATTAGATTTTGATGACAATCACTTAATATTCTCAAATAATGACTATATATATTCATTGTCAGGGGATTATTTAAAATAAAAAACACCATTCCTTGATTAGATGATAATTAATTAACAAAAGTTGGTTTTGGTATAATAAGTAAATTAAATAGAGTATAACGTTAACTTATTATAATCATGAATTTTAATTAAACTTAGTCTATAGATTTGGAATATTTAATATGGATGTTAGTTTTTTAGTAAATTAGTAATAGTTTTAAATAGATGAGATTTTTCACTTTTATTATATTAGTTTTTTTATGTGGTTGTACCTTAACAGTCCCAAAAGAGGTTCAAGCAAAATACGATGAAATTCCAGAAAAAGTTGACTTTAACTATCATGTAAAACCAATACTTTCTGATAGGTGTTATTCTTGTCACGGACCTGATGAAAAATCAAGAAGAGCTGGTCTCAGACTGGATCAAGAAAAAACTGCATTTATGAAATTATCCAGCGGAAGAACAGCTATCGACCCTGGAAGTATTATTGGTAGTGAAATGGCTCATAGAATTTTATCCGAAGATCCTGAAGAGATTATGCCTACGCCAGAATCTAACCTCAGTTTAACCAACACTGAAAAAGCTATCCTTTTAAAATGGATTGAGCAAGGAGCAGAGTGGAAAGAACATTGGTCTTTTTTACCAGTTCAAAAAGTATCAAATTCGTCTTCACATCAATATAAAAATCCAATTGACCATTTTATTTCAAAAAAACTTCAAACAAAAGGTCTAGATTTTTCCCCTATGTCTTCTAAAGAGAAACTAATAAGGAGACTATATTTCGACTTAACAGGTTTGCCACCATCAATTGACGATGTTGAATCTTTTGTAAAGTCAACCAATCCAAATGCGTATTTTGATATTGTAGACAAACTTCTTGAAAGCAATGAGCATGCCGAAAGGCTCACAATGGATTGGTTAGACGTCTCTAGATACGCTGACTCTCACGGGCTTCATGCAGACGGGATAAGGACTATGTGGCCTTGGAGAGACTGGGTAATTAAAGCATTTAAGAACAATATCCCCTACGATGAATTTGTTTCTGTTCAACTCAGCGGTGATATGAGAGAAAATGCAACCAAAGAAGAGAAATTGGCTACCGCATTTAATAGAAATAATCCAATGACAGCAGAGGGGGGTGTTATTGATGAAGAGTGGCGCTTAAATTATGTTTTCGACAGAACAGAAACTTTAGGTACAGCTGTAATGGGATTAACACTTATGTGCGCAAAATGTCATGATCATAAATTTGATCCTATTTCCCAAAAAGATTATTATCAATTATCTGCTTTTTTTAACCAAACTAGAGAAATTGGAATGACAGGTGATGATGGAGATTTTGGACCTTTACTTTTTTTACCAGATGAGAAAACCGAAAAAAAATTAAATAAAATTCAATTAGCTATAGACATCAAAAAGAAAGAATTAGATTCCAAAATTCAAGAATTAGAAAGTTTTTATAACTATGCTGATAAGCTATCAAATTTTGAATCTGTTGTTATACCTAAAAAAAATATAATTGAAAAAGTCTCTTTCGAAAAAATAAGTAAACAAAGGGTTGTCAGTGATGATAAAACAATAATTGTTCAGGGCTCATTTGGACGTGAAACAGATTATATTATTGACAATAGCAGGGATATTACATCTTACAGTAATCAAAAACTTAAAAAAGGAATAGTAGGGAATGCATTGGAGTTTGATGGTAGTAATCAAGTATTTGTTGAAAAAGTGCCAAATTTTGAATGGACTGATGCTTTTTCTGCGGCCTTTTGGTTTAAAACAACAAAACGGAAAAAAGGTTTTACCCAAAGTCTGCTTACTACCACAGGCGGAAAAAATTCCTGGTGGAGAGGTTGGGACTTAATTATGGATGACAAAAATTATTTGAATTTAAGACTTATTAGTTCTCTACCTGGTGATGCTATTCATGTTAAATCAATTGATTCTTTGAAATTAAACCACTGGCATCATATTGCTTTTTCATACGATGGCAGTGGAAATTCTTCAGGTATTAACTTATACTTAAATGGAGAAAAAATCAATAAAAAAGTAGTTTTTGAGAATTTAAAAAAATCAATTTTACCTATTTCAAGTAGCGGAATTTATCTTCAAGAGCAAGCATTAAAAATTGGAGCCTCTGGTGATTTTTCTTCAGGAGACAACGGATGGGTCGAAGGATTAATGGATGAGTTGTATCTATTTAACAAGTCAATAAGTACTTATGAATTAAAAAACTTGTACAATTCATATAATATAGAGAGAAAAGTATTATATGACAATGACAAAGTTGAGCATTTAGTTTACAATGACTTATCCACAAAAAATATTAAAAATAAAATTAAAAATTTAAAAAAACAGTGGTTGAAAAACATCTCTGATGTCAAGACTGTTATGGTCATGGAGGAGATGAAAGATAGAAGAAAGACTTTTCTTTATGAAAGGGGAAGCTACCAATCTCCTAGTCATGAAGTTGAGGCCGATATTCCATCTAAACTTCCCAAAATGTCTCCCGAAATGCCCAAAAACAGGCTTGGACTTTCAAAATGGATATTTGATAAAAAAAATCCATTGACGGCAAGAGTAGCAGTAAACAGATATTGGCAGATGGTTTTTGGAAGAGCTATTGTAAATACTCCGGGTGACTTTGGTGTTCAAGGACAACTCCCATCTCACCCTAATTTACTTGAATATCTTTCTAGCTATTTTATGGAAAAAGACTGGGATATCAGGGATTTACTAAGATTAATGGTAACGTCGCATACCTACATGCAATCCTCAAAACCCAACCAAAAACAAGTCGAAATAGATCCTGATAATATACTTCTTTCAAGAAGTAATAGTTATAGATTACCAGCTGAAATGATCAGAGATAATGCGTTAGCTGTAAGTGGATTACTTGTTAAACATGTGGGAGGAGAAAGTGTAAAACCTTATCAGCCTAAAGGTTTGTGGAAAGAAAAATCAAATTTTTCAATCCGGCTTTTGAACTACAAACAGTCCTCAGGTGATAGTTTATATAGAAGAAGTATGTATACTTTTATAAGAAGAACAAACCCACCCCCTTCAATGTCTACTTTTGATGCTCCTACTAGAGAGGTTTGTACGGTAAAAAGAGAAATAACCAACACTCCTTTGCAAGCTCTTGTTCTTTTAAACGATCCACAGTTTGTCGAGGCATCAAGAATTCTTGCCGAAAGAATTCAAAAAGAAAAACCTTCTTCAATTGAGGAATCAATAAGCCATGGTTTCCGTTTGTGTACTTCTAGAAAACCAAGAGATAAAGAAATAGAATTACTTAAAAATTTATATAATGAGCAGCTAAAAAAATTCAAACAAAACCCTAAACTTGCATATAATATTTTTAAAAACGGTGAAAAACCTAGGGATAAAACCTTAAATTTATATAAAACTGCGGCACTTTCCATGGTAGCAAATGTAATGTTAAACCACGACGAAGTTTATATGAAAAGATAAATCTAAATATGAATTGTAATCACCATCACCATAACGAAAAGTTTTCCAGGAGAGATTTTTTAACAAAAACCTCACTCGGACTGGGTGCTCTTTCACTTAGTTCTCTTATAAGTCCAGCAAGAGCTTTTGACGGTATTTCAAATCTTAATAACACAAACCTCGCTCCACAATTACCTCACTTCCCAGCAAAGGCAAAAAGAATAATATATTTATTTCAAAGTGGCGCACCTTCTCAAATTGATCTTTTTGATCACAAACCTCTTCTTACAAAGATGCATGGTAAAGAACTTCCCCCTAGCGTTAGAGGTGGTCAGAGACTCACAGGTATGAGTGCAGGTCAGGCTTCATTTCCATTAGTCTCGTCTATTTATAATTTTAAACAGTATGGTCAAAGTGGAGCATGGGTCAGTGAATTAATGCCACATACTTCAAAAATTGTTGATGAGTTATGTTTTGTAAAGTCCATGTATACTGAAGAAATCAATCATGATCCAGCTGTAACTTTTATTCAAACAGGATCAAACCTTCCTGGAAGACCCTCTATGGGATCTTGGATCAGTTACGGTTTAGGTTCTGACAATAAAAATTTACCTGAGTTTGTAGTACTAGTAACAAAAGACAAGCAAGGTCAACCACTCTATGCCCGGTCTTGGGGTAATGGATTTTTGCCGTCAAAATACCAAGGGGTTCAATTTAGATCCGGTAAAGATGCTGTTCTTTACTTACAGAACCCTCCAGGTGTTACAGGTGATTTAAGAAGAGAACAACTAGAATATTTAAAAAAACTTGAAGATGATAATTATAGAGATATAGGCGATCCTGAAATTTTATCTAGAATGTCTCAGTATGAAATGGCATATAGAATGCAAACTTCTGTACCTGATGTTATGGATGTTTCTAATGAACCAGACTATATTTTTGATATGTATGGAGAGGATAGTAAAAACCCTGGAACATTTGCAGCTAATTGTTTGCTTGCAAGAAAACTCATTGAAAAGGATGTGAAATTTGTTCAGCTTTATCACCAGGGTTGGGATCACCATGGGGATTTAAACAATGGATTAAAGGTTCAATGTAAAGATACTGATCAATCATCAGCTGCACTAATTATGGATTTAAAACAAAGAGGACTCTTAGAAGATACTCTTGTAATATGGGGGGGAGAATTTGGAAGAACAAATTATACCCAAGGAAACATTTTAGATCCTGGTTATGGTAGAGATCATCACCCCAGGTGTTTTACTATTTTTATGGCTGGTGCTGGGGTTAAAAAAGGGATCACTTATGGAGCCACAGATGATTTCGGTTATAACTTAAGAGAAAATCCAGTGCATGTTCATGATTTTCAAGCTACAATTTTACATCTTTTAGGCCTTGATCATGAAAGATTAACATTTAAACATCAGGGAAGGAGATATAGACTAACCGATGTTCACGGAAAAGTTGTTAATGATATACTCGTATGAAAAATAATAATAATTCTAGAAGAAACTTTATAAAAAATTCTGCTATTGTTGGGCTAGGTATTGCCTCAGTCAATAAAAAATTCTCAATTGGAAGTAAAAGCCACTCATTAGAAAATACCATTGGACATAACGGATTTACCTATAAAGTCGATAAAAGCTGGAGTAAACAAAATGTCAATATTCATCCAGTTCACCATTGTCATGAAATGGTTATGGATAAAAAGGGAAGATTATTCATGACAACAACTCATAAAAAAAACAATATTTTGGTTTATAACAAAGACGGAAAGGTTTTAGATGGTTGGAGTGTCGGTTTTAATGGTGCCCATGGTTTGACATTAAGTAATGAGGGTGGTAATGAATTTTTATATATCACAGATCCGGATTTGCATAGGGTTTGTAAAACCGACTTAAATGGAAAGCTAATTCTGGAAATTTTTTATCCAAAAGAAATTAGTGACTATACTTCACAGGACGATTTCAAGCCAACTGAGACTGCAATTGCACCCAATGGTGATATTTATGTTGCAGATGGTTATGGTAAAGATTTTATTATTAAATATGATCAAAAAGGAAATTATTTAGGACATTTTGGGGGCAAAGGAATTGGGGATAATCACTTTGATTGTTGTCATGGAATAACACTTGATAGCAGATTTAATCAAAATCCAACTCTTCTTATTTCCTCTAGAACAAAAAATGAGTTTAAAAGATTTACATTGAGTGGAAAACACATCGAAACTGTTTCCCTGCCTGGGTATTGGATGTGTAGACCCGTTATTAAAGGAGATAACCTTTATTTTGCTATTATTAACACCTACAATTGGTGGAACTATGACGGAATGATTGCAGTTTTAGATAAAAAGAATAAAGTAGTTTCACTCCCGGGTGGAGGAAAACCATCATACAGTAAAGGTGTTATCGATAAACCCGTTTATGATGATCGTAGTTTCCTCAATCCACATGATGTTTGCGTAGATGATGATGAAAACATCTATGTTCCTCAATGGAACTCAGGAAGAACAACTCCTTTAAAATTAATTAGAGTTTAAACTTTTTTTCTTTTGGAAACTATTTTTTTTCTAGGTAGATTTCATCCATTGCTAGTTCACTTGCCAATTGGATTTTTGATTTTGGCTATTTTAATCGAAAGTTATTGCTCCATTTTCAAAATAAAAATTAATCGTAGAATAATTAATTTTACTTGGTTTATAGCTTTCTTTTCCTCCGTCTTAACAACAATTTTGGGACTTTTAGTCGTTGAGACTGGTCATTATATAGATGAAAATTTATTTATGCATAAAATTTTTGGTTTGTCATTAACAGCCATCTCATTTATATCTTGGTTTTTGAGGTTATCAATTTTTTCAAATTTATTTTCATCTTCGTTAAAGACATTTTCTAATACCATAATCATCGTCCTTTTGACTTTAACAGGTCATTATGGTGGGAATTTAACCCACGGTGAAACTTATCTTGTGGATTATGCTCCAGAAAACATAAAAGAATTGGTTGTTAAAAAAAATAAATATGTAGAATTAGAAATTGATTCTGTTAAAGTTTACGATGATCTTATACAACCAATTTTTAATCAAAAATGTGTTTCTTGCCATAACAAAGAAATATCCAGGGGAAATCTCAATATGGATTCCTACAGTAATCTTTTAAAGGGAGGTAGTAGTGGTATTCCTATAAACAAATCTGACCCTAGGAAAAGCTTATTGATAAGAAGAATTACTATGCCAACAAGTGAACTTAAATACATGCCTCCAGATGGAGAGCCTGTTTCTTTTGATGAAATTAAAACTTTGATTTGGTGGATTAATAATTTGGATAAATCCAATGAAAATTTAGTATCGTTAAAAGTTGAAGACGACATAAAAGAATCACTTGAAATGCTTTACAGCTTAAATTTTACTGAAAAACAATGGTTTGAAAAAATTTCAACAGATAAGTTAGATGAGTCACTTGTTCAAAATATCGATAAGAGAGTATTTCAAATAAAATTCATTTCTGATGATAAGAAATTCCTATCTGTAAAATACTTACAGAAGAATGTTAGTGTCTCTGACATTGAAAAGCTTGAAAAGATCAGTAAATACATTGCTTATTTCACCGCAAAATCTTCAAATATTTCCAATGAATTGATCGAGGGGATATCAAATTTTGAAAACTTAGTAAAACTTGAAATCCAAGATAATAATATTGATGATGAAAGCATTAAAATTCTTCAATCACTTAAAAATCTTGAAATACTAAACATCCACAACACAAAAATTACAAACAAATCTATTGAAATTCTTAAAAAATTCAAGAATTTGAAAAGGGCATATGTATGGGGAACAAGCATATCCAGAAGTGAAATAGATGAATTTAATACAAAAGAAGAAAAACTTAAATTAATTGGTGGAAGATAATCTTTTTTTAAAATTTAGCTATAGTTTATAATTAAAACAGATTGGTTTTTAACTTTATAAAAATTTAGTTTTAACTAAATTTATAGTCAATTTATGAGAAGAGCCCTTTTATATATAACTTCTTTTTTTGTCTTTTTAAGTTGCGAAAATAAGAAATTCGATTCAGCTAGACTTAACGACGCTTCTCTTTTTCACTCAGCAATGCAAAACTTATCTGACATAATTGTATACGATATTTTTTCTCCACCTGTAGCTTCCAGAGTTTATTTATATCCATCAATCGCTGCTTACGAATTAATGGCGAGGGATATGCCTTTTAAATACAAATCTTTAGTTGGGCAGGTCAAAGACCTCAAACAAATTCCCGAACCAGAAAGAGACTTTAAAAACTACAATTTGAATATCACTATTTTATATGCATTTAATAAAGTCGGTAAGGCTCTTATTTTTTCGGATGAATTGATGGACAATTTTGAAAAAAGATTTAAAAACAAATTGAATTCAATTGGTGTGCCTAGAAATATTAGAATTGCTTCTGAAAAGTATGCTGATAAGGTTGCC
>CENG01052550.1_pt1 | contig 12079 bp, 24 predicted proteins | sample 530131 | NCBI WGS metagenome assembly CENG01 (sample SAMEA2591057, study PRJEB7988) | marine metagenome | biome: marine biome (ENVO:00000447); feature: surface water (ENVO:00002042) layer; material: saline water (ENVO:00002010), including plankton (ENVO:xxxxxxxx) | depth 5 m
TTAAATGAGATACAAAGACACCATAAAGGGAGCAAAAAAGATCCTTAAAATAGCAAAGAAACGTCCTGAGCTATACAACGAACATGAATTACTATATGTACGTCTGATTAAAAAGCAAGCACAGAGAGCATTAGAACATAAACAGTCTAAACTTGACGGTAATCAGTAACATTTCTGAAATACCTTGAGTATTTTTACTGTATAAATACAGAGACCGTTACATTCTGTCACACTTGACCTGCAGTAGAGTGTATGATATAATTAACGGAACGCAGACGTGTCGAGTCTGCTTTCATCTGCGGGTAATCACTCCGCAAGTAAAAATAAAACGAGGTATTTTCAAATGATCAAAACTGCTTTCGCAGCTGCTGCTGCTCTCTCCATGTCCGCTGGCGCTGCTGTTGCAGGTCCGTACGTCAACGTGGAAACCAATGCAGGTTGGACGGGATCGGATTACACTGGTGCCGCGACAGATCTCCATGTAGGCTACGAAGCTCCTCTGGGTGAGTCTGCTTCCTACTATGTTCAAGGTGGCGGTACTCTGGTGACTCCTGACGGTGCCGATGACGAGTTCGTTCCTTCTGGTAAGGCAGGTGTCGGTGTTGCTCTGAGCGATGCCCTGGGCGCATATGGTGAAGTCTCCTTCGTCGGTTCTGGCGATGAGGACATCGACCGCGGCTATGGTGCTAAACTGGGTCTGAAGTATTCCTTCTGATTCCTGTCTATATAAGATAAATTAAGGGACTCCTGGAGTCCCTTTTTTATTCTTTCGCACACATCAACTATGACTAATTTTGCTGTATACACCAAACCTGGTTGTCCATACTGCACAAAAATCAAACAAGTCTTAGAGGGGAAAGGATTTTCTTATCGTGAGTATCAATTAGATAAGGACTTTGATAGAGAATCTTTTTATGGTGAGTTCGGTGAGGGTAGCACATTTCCCCAAGTTCTGCTAAACTCAGAAAAGCTCGGCGGTTGCGTCGATGCTGTTAAATACATGCGACAAAAAAATCTTATCTGATGAACGAAGAGTTTTACGACCTTATTGAACGATCAATCGATGTTGCGTTTAAGGATAACAAGTATCTGTTTAGATGCTACAACTACTTACTGACATCAAAGACTACTCGTAAAGAAGTTCGTGAATTTATCCAGTCTTCAACTGCGAATAATATCAATGGATTGGTTTCTGAACTTGATGGTTATATCAAGGGTGGTAACAAACAACTTCGTGAAGCATATGGACATTTAGGAAAACCTCATGCACGAAAGATCAAAAACTTCTTAGAAACTCTTCTAGAAGATGCATCTCGATACGAGCATGATCGCCGTCCAGGACGTAAAAAACGTTCTAAATAATGTCAGAGTTCACACATGGGAGGTTGGTTTCCATATTATTTTTTGAAAACATAGGGGAGGAAGCCATGTTAATTGCACTAGCAGTTTTAGTTACAATCGGTGCGTTCATTCTAGGAATCACCGTTTCTTGGTTAGCAAAAGGGTATGTCGAAGATTTTATCGAGAATGCTGCTTATGCTAAATCAGTCACCCATCCAGAAATGTTTGACCAGGATGGTAATATGTTACATGATGAATTGATTTACATCAGACCTGAGACTAATCTTTGGGAACTTGATGATGATGATGATGATTAATTAACGGAGTTTATGATGCCTACACGATCTATTGAAAACAGCAACTCAAGATTGCTACTTAGTGAGATTCTTAGAAAAGTCTCTAATGCAAAAACGAAGGCAGAGAAAATTTCTCTCCTTCAGCGGTACAATTCTATCGCTCTTCGTCAACTATTGATTTGGAACTTTGACGAGAGCGTTGTTTCTATGATTCCTGAAGGGGAAGTACCGTACACACCCAATGATGCACCAGTGGGCACAGACCACACTCGCTTGGAGCAGGAGTATAGAGGTTTCTATCGCTTCGTAAAAGGTGGTCAGGATCGTCTCCCTGCAGCAAAGAGGGAGTCAATGTTCATTCAATTGCTTGAAGGTCTTTCGGCAGAAGAAGCAGAACTTGTTTGCCTAGTCAAAGACAAAAAGTTGAATAACAAGTATAAAAGAATTACTAAAGCAGTGATCCAAGAAGCATTTCCCTCAATAACCTGGGGAGGGCGCAGTTGAGTAAGGTCAGAATTTTACAGCAAGGATGTGATCCCAGTGCTGCTGAGGACACATCTCTACCATACACTACGTACTTGGTTGAATACCTTCAAGATGGTATTACCAAGTTTGATATTGTCATTGCTTCAAAGCAAGTCGATATCTTTGATTATTATTGGGATCTGTATCGAAATGATTTCGTGTCATTTAACCAAACTAATGGTAGAATTAATCCGAAGCTATGGAATGATCCCTCAAAACCAAAAGGTAAAAAGAAATGACACACAGTATTTACGTCAGTAAACAAGGTCCTACACAGGAAGAACTTGAAGAGCAGCAAGCAGAAGCTGCTGCCGCTGCAAAGAAAGCAGAACAAGAGAAGAATGTGAAAGCAGTTGCTAAAGGTGTTGCTGCACTTGTCAAACCTTTGGTTCTTATGTTAGTATGGAACTGGTTAATGCCAGGTCTCTTTGGTTTACAAACCATTGGGTATCTCAAGGCATTCGGAATGATCATTATTACAAGTATTCTCTTTAAGAATGACGAATCAGAAAGTTGAATTAGTATCCGTTACCCCAGAAGCAGAGAAGACTATGGGGTATGTTGCACGAGTCAGCAACCCCTCTAACCAGGATAATCCTAAGGTTGCAGGTCTTCTCAAGTATTGCATCAAACACGGGCACTGGAGCGTCTTTGAGCAGGCGTTCATGACGCTTGAGATTCATACTACCAGGGGACTCGCAGCTCAACTGCTCCGTCATAGGAGTATGACATATCAAGAATTTTCACAACGCTATGCTGATTCTTCCCTACTCACGGAGGAGATCTCTCTACCTGAACTACGCCGTCAAGACACCAAGAATCGTCAGAATTCTATTGATGATATTGACCCGTTTGTCAGGCAAGAGTTTGAGATCAAAATGAGGCAGCACTTTGATGCTGGCATGAAACTCTACAAAGAGATGCTCGATGCCAATATCGCAAAGGAGTGTGCTCGTTTTGTGCTTCCTCTCGCCGTGCCAACAAAATTGTACATGACGGGATCTGTAAGGTCATGGATCCACTATATAGATCTACGATCTGGACATGGAACCCAGAAAGAACATATGGAGATTGCTAACATGTGTAAGGCAATCTTTGTAGAACAATTTCCTATTTGTGCTGAAGCAATGGAGTGGAACTAATGCCAACATACAACGTAAAAAATCTCAAGACGGGAGAGAAAAAAGAATTCCGTATGACAATGAAAGAGTATTGTCAATGGAAGGAAGAGAATCCTGATTGGGATAAGGACTGGGAGGCAGCATCGCCAACAGGCACTATTTACGGCAAACCCAAACCCGACCAGGGTTTTAAAGAAGTAATGTCTAAAGTCCAAAAAGCACATCCCCGTGCAAACCTGAGTCGATACACCTAAACTATGGCAAGAGCAAGAAAAAGGAACACCACCAGTAATCCTGTCCCTCCTCACATGACTGCAAAACAAATCAAACGGAAAAAACCAATTGATAAGTCATACATGGTTCCTATTAAACCATTGACTGAGAATCAGACTGTTGCCTTTGAACAATATTCATTGGGTAAGAATCTGTTACTCCATGGTGCTGCAGGAACTGGTAAAACATTTATCACTTTGTACCTTGCTCTGCAAGAAGTACTTGACGAAAGCACACCTTATGATAAAATCTATATTGTAAGGTCTCTTGTGCCGACTCGTGAGATTGGTTTCCTTCCTGGAGACCATGAAGATAAGTCTGCACTTTATCAGATTCCATATAAGAACATGGTTAGATACATGTTCAGTATGCCTGATGATAATTCATTTGAGATGCTTTATGATAACCTCCGAGCGCAAGAGACTGTTAGTTTCTGGTCTACGTCTTTTATCCGTGGCGTCACTCTTGACAACGCTATTGTTATTGTTGATGAGTTTTCAAATCTCAACTTCCATGAACTTGATTCGATGATCACCCGTATTGGTGAAGATTCTAAGATTATGTTCTGTGGAGATATTACACAATCTGATCTAGTAAAAGAAAACGAGAAGACTGGTATTGCAGACTTCATTCGTATCCTTCAGAGTATGCAAGAGTTCTCTTGTATTGAATTTGGTATCGATGATATCGTTCGCTCTGGTTTGGTTAAGTCTTACTTGATCTCCAAATATAATTTAGGATTTTAATGTTTAATTTTGTTGATGTCGCCCTTGATAATCATGTTGAGGTCGAAGCAGTTGATCGAGATGGAACTCGTTTCTACCCCATCCCTGGGGCAGATAAATATTATCCAAGTGTGACCTCTATCACATCGTTTAAGAACGCGCAATTTTTCCAGAAGTGGAGATCTAGGATTGGTGAAACAGAGGCAAATCGAATTACTGCTAGAGCAACACAGAGAGGCACTGCCTTTCACGCACTATCGGAAGATTATTTCAAAGGTGATTTAGACATCGACAAATACTTGGCAAACAATCCATTATCTGTTAGAATGTTTCAGTCAGCAAAGTCTACGTTAAATCGGATAGACAATATTCATTGTCTAGAGACTTTCCTTTATTCCCATTATCTTGGTTTAGCGGGTCGAGTAGACTGCATTGCTGAGTTTGATGGCGAGTTAGCGGTAATTGATTTCAAAACTTCAACTAAGGAAAAGAAGGAAGATTGGATTGAACATTACTTTGTTCAAGAAACTGCATATGCAGCAATGTTCCTCGAACGTTCAGGTTTAGAGGTAAAGAAAATTGTCACCCTTATCGCCACTGAAGATAGCACTATTCAAGTGTTTGAGAAGTACAATCTTGATGACTATTTACAACTACTTAAGTCCTATATTGAAGAGTTCGTCTCCTATCATGCCAAAAGATAATCCCCTAGAGGACAAGTTCCTAACACCGACAAGGTTCTCTCAGGAGATTGAACGTATGGTGAAGACCAGCAACGGACTGATCACATACATTGAAGCAGTAACTACATACTGCTCTGAGAATGAAATTGAAATCGAAACAGTTCCCAAACTGTTATCGAAACCACTGAAAGAACGTCTGCGCCACGAGGCAATGCGTTTGAATTATATGAAACAATCGTCTAAAGGAGTCTTACCATTGTGACTGGATTTGAAGTGTATAAGATGTATCTCGCACTTAAACAACACTTCACCAAGCAGGATTACGATTATTTCAAATATAGAGGTAAAGTTCGCGCTAATGAAAACTCATTTGAGCAGCGGCGCGATCGTTACTTCTTCAAAAAATTAGCGACGAAGTACTCAGATGCTGAACTCTTGAGTTACTTTGTCGCTAATTTTGTAAATGACTCTAAAGGTTATCTACAATCTTTTAGTAAGGATATCTACACCGACTGGAAGATCAATCAAGAGTCTTTTACATATAAATTTAAACAGGATGTCAATACTCTATTAGATGACTATCAAATTCCATACGATCAAGCATTTGAAAAACTGTTTGTAGTCGAATGTGGACATCCTCCAATCATTAAACATTATTTGGGTGGCAGTATATCTTTAGAAACTTTGGTTGTATTTGAAAAGTGTCTTGGTTTTGTTTCTAACTTCGACAAGAAACTATCAGACCCTATATGGAAAGAAGTTAGAACAAAGACATTAAAATACAAACCATTTTTAAAAATTGATTGTCAAACCTACAAGCGTGTGTTACTAGAAACTATACGAACGAAGTTATGAGTTTTTTTCAATCAGAACAAGTACAAGATAACTTACAAGACATCTTCAACACCTATCAAAAACTATCATACATGACATCTAGACTTCCTACGATGAATAGGGATGAGAAGATGGATCATATTGAAAATTGCAAGGTATTAATCGACAAACAGAAGACTTTTTATGGTAGACTATGCCTTGCTGCATCGGAAGACACTGAGGCAGCAGACATGAAGACGAGGATCAACGCTCTTGCCAATGCCTTTGGATATGAGAACCTCGCTCTCTGCATGGACGCTATGGTCAGCACTTTAGAACAAGCAGCAGAGAGAGAAGGTTGACACCCCATACATAGTATGCTACGATTATCCAGTAGCAAACAAACAAACCTACACATTCAATACGGAGAATACGATTATGTCATTCGCATCCCTCAAGAAAGCGTCTTCTGAAGGAAATACTCTTTCCAAACTGACGCGAGAGATCGAAAAACTAAACCAACCTGCTCAGGGCAGTGGTGCTGATGAGCGCCTCTGGAAACCTGAACTGGACAAGTCTGGTAATGGATTTGCCATTATCCGATTCCTTCCCGCTCCCAATGGCGAAGATCTGCCTTGGGCAAAGATCTGGTCTCACGCTTTCAAAGGTCCTGGTGGACAGTGGTATATTGAGAACTCTCTCACCACTCTCGGTAAGGATGATCCTGTTGGCGAGATGAACCGTGAACTTTGGAACAGCGGTCGTGACAGCGATAAGGAGATTGCTCGCGCACAAAAGCGTAAGTTGTCTTATTACTCCAACATCTATGTTGTGAGTGATCCTTCTCACCCTGAGAACGAAGGCAAAGTCTTTCTGTACAAGTTCGGAAAGAAGATCTTTGACAAACTGACTGAAGCAATGCAACCTGCATTTGCAGACGAAACTCCTATCGATCCGTTCAACTTCTGGACTGGTGCTGACTTCAAACTGAAGATTCGCAAGGTCGAAGGATACTGGAATTATGATAAGTCTGAGTTTGCCTCTCCTGGCACTCTTGGTAACTTTGAGGATGATAAACTGGAAAGCATCTGGAAGCAAGGATATTCCCTTGCAGAGTTTGAGGATGCTAAGAACTTCAAGACCTACGAGCAACTTAAAGCACGTTTGAACTTGGTTCTTGGTAAGAATGCACCTGCTGCACGTCCTATTGATGAGTCCCTTGAGGATGAATCTGAAGGTCGCGGTTCTTTCAATGCTCCTGACATCACTCCTTCTCCTAGGGAAGGATGGGGTGAAGAGGTTGCATCTTTCAGAGAGAAAGCAGTTGCTGCCTCACCTGTTTCTGATGAAGAAGACACTCTGTCTTACTTCGCTAAACTCGCTGAGGAAGACTAGTCATAGACGGTCATATATCTGTCACAGGGGAGTCACACATGCTCCCCTTTCTGGCGTATACTTATTACATACACACAGAGGTTACACCATGAAACTTGCACTCGCTGCACTCCTTCTCTTTAGTTCTGTCCCTGCTGCTCAAGCATATGAGTCGCAGAGTGGATATGCTAAAGAACAAAAATGTTTCAAGAAGGTGTATCGTGAACGTTACATCCCTGGAACTATGAAGAATCCTGGATATGTAAAGACTGAAAGGAAGCGTGTTCGCGTTCCTTGTCAAAAGATGTTTGGTGAAGACATCTGGCGTGAACCTGCACACGAAGAGATGTATTACCCCACTCCTCGTCGCACTTATCGCCCCGCACAACCAGTTAGGAATCATGTAGATAATAATGATTGTAGTGGTGGTACTGTTGCTGGTGGTATTCTAGGTGGTGGCGCTGCCGCTGCTATGTCCAGAGGCGATGGTCGCTGGTGGGCAATCCCTCTCGGAGTTGTTGGTGGTGCAATGGTAGGGTGCCAAATTGATGGGGGTTGATAATGTCCCATCGATTCGACGAGATCAAACCGTCACATCATCCAACCAAAGAAGAAGTTCAGGAGATGATTGATGATGCAATACGCAGACACAATCGTAACGCTTCAATTATTAGTTTTTGTGTTGGTTGGGTTGTTCTTGCACTTTTTGCTGAAGGTCTTCTTCGACTTATTGGAGTTATAGAACCAATCTTCCCATGGCTCAAAATTACATTGAACTAATTGGAACGATTACTATAGGTGTCCTTGGTGTGATTCTTATCTGCCAAGGACACTTTATCATGTTTGGAAAGCATGGTTATAAGCATACTGAAAGAGAGCAGCACAAACTAGCGACCATGCGTAAGAGGGTCGAAGAATTGATGGGCAAAACGAAAAACGACCTTTGATTCCCAAAAAGTCGAAAAAAAATCTCCGCCAAAAAATTGACTCCTAAGGTTTTTTAAACTGTTGCTCCAGCATTATCCGTAGCAGGCTATCTTTCATTTGAACTAATGCTTCTTGCTCTAATGGATGACCACCTGGCCATTTTTCCAGATGAAAACAGACGGACTTGTACATAAGTGCTAGTCCGTCTTTTGTTACACACATATCAATAACGTCTTCTGGATTAATATCCTCCACCGTATCCTCCTCCACCAGAACTACCGCTACTACCAGAACTTCCACTAGAACCGCTAGAACCGCTAGAACTAGAAGAACTAGAGGAACTAGATGATGTGCTAGTTGATGTGGAAGTTGTAGTCGTAGATGTAGTTGTAGTCGGTGTAGTGCTTGAAGTAGCAACTCCTACAGCAGCACCAGTAGGACCGAAGTCAAACGATGTAACTGCCTGAGTGCCTTGAGTTACAGTTACACTACCACTGACATATCCTGCCTGATCTAAGAATCTAGAAATGATACTGAGTTCAGTCTTCTTATCACCAAATTCATCTAATTCAGGATGTGGTGAATAAGCGAGTTTGCTCCTCATATCAGTGAGCATTAATTCAACTATAGGTGGAGTGGGAAGGAGAAGATATCTCTTCTTCTCATTCTCGAACTCTTCATGCTCATAGTTGGTTACTGGATATACTGACTCATTTTTTGTCTTTTGAGTACCATCTGGCATTACAACTCTAAAACTCTCATTGACAATCCTACCTTTTTCCATAAAGACAATGTTTTCGTCTTCTAAGATCACTTCTTGAGTTTCCCAGTGGTGAACGGCATCAGGATTGGCGTAGTTTTGAGTGACTCTCCTATACAGTGATTTCTGTTCTATTGGCCACTGTTCATAGACATCAGTAATATTATTAGAAAGTAGAATAACCCAATCTAGGAATGGGTCGGAGTAAAATCGCATTGCCACATCTGAAGGTCTTAAACCATCGGGTATGGTAAAGAGTTCTGTCAGAGAGACATATTGCTGTATATCTTCTCTAATCTTTAATCGTCTGAATATATTTTTTGCTAGACGATATTTAAATTGTTCATCATCGGCAATACCTTCACCGATGTAAACGTTTGGAAAATATGAAAAATAAGAAGCCATTAATATCCTGCTGCAGCATCTGCTGCGGTGAGAAGTCTAGTTTCTGCAAATGAACAAGTCATAACGACAGAGGGAACGTCCAGACCTCGGCGGTTTGGTCTCTTCAATGCAACATATTGATTATCTGGCGTGTAATTGACTTGAATACCAGTGCAAACTGAAGGATAAATTTTAAAGTGTAAATCTCTTCTATTATCTGGTTCTAAATTATTTAAATCCCTATCTGAGTCACCTCTTCCAAAACGAACGAATCTCAGTTGGAAACGATCTGGAATATTGAAGTATCTGTCATTTGAAGCATAGTTGTCGAATGCTTTACCTTTAAGATTACTATAAACGGTGTCATCACCACCGATTTTGGAGAAAATATCATCATATCCTTCTTTTCTGAAGATATCTTCGCCAAATGTCTTACCTTTAACGTTTTTCTTACCTGGTTGATCAAACTCGTCTCTTGTATTGATAAAGAAATCGTCAAAATCACCAGATTTGATTCTGGGCAAGGATCCAATTTTGATATAGTTGATGATTCTTCTAATTTCCTTGGATTCTTCTGCAGATCTAGCAAAAAACTTAAAAGCAAAGTTATGCGTTCTAAATCCAACACCTTGGAAGATTTGCTCACTATATGGGTTGAAAATTTGACCCGATTGTAAGTTTTTGATTGAGTTTAAGTCTAATTGACCTTGCAATCCAACAAATTGGTTAGTTGCATTGATCATTGATAAGACAGCAGCAGTAGAGAATTCTGGAATTGCTGCTTTTGCACCATCTTGTAGTGCTTCTGCCATTTTGGTGAAATCATCACCTCCTGCCATCATACCCAGTGCAGATATACCACCTACACCAATATCAGCACGTCTAAATGCTGGTGTATATGATGTTGCGATTTGAGGCGGCATCGCAATGTAGCACCGATCCGAGTGCTCTTTAGACTTGGCACTATTGCCAGGAACTCTTCTGCTATAGAAAGCAGGGACGTTCTTATCTTCGTACTTATAACGTTCTCTACGCAGCATCAGATAATCAACTGCCTCAGTTGGTTGCTCCACCAAACCTTCATCATCTCTAAAACCAGTATTAGGATGTTTCAATGGATATCTAAAAACTGCCACTCGTTATGCCTAAATAGGGTGTAATCATTATTTATTTATGAGATATCAGGGTAAATATACACCTAGCTTCCCTCGTAAGTACAAAGGTGACCCCAGTAACGTGATTTATCGCTCCTCATGGGAATATAAATTTATGAAATGGTGTGATGTTACTCCTTCTGTTCAAGAATGGGGTAGTGAAGAAATTATTATCCCTTATATTTCACCTGTTGATGGAAAACGGCATCGCTATTTTCCAGATTTTTATGTTAAAATTGCCAATAGGAAATATTTGGTTGAGGTAAAACCGCTTAAACAGACGAAAGAACCTAAAACACAAAAGCGAATGACTAAACGTTATATTAATGAAGTCGTTACTTGGAGTGTCAACAAAGCAAAATGGAAAGCGGCAGAAGAGTTTTGTAAGGATCAAAATTGGGAATTTATGTTAATAACAGAAAAGGAACTTAAAGTATAATGTCTATCCCACAAAATATAAGAGATTCTGGTGGATACATGTACCAGGAAGAGATGTTCTCTCTTCTCAAGAATGGAAACTTCTCACCTAGCCTTACAAATTTATGGTATCTTAGGTTTAACACTCCCGATAACTTCGATAAATTTAATGTAAAAAGATTCGATAATTTGGGGAATGGTAAAACCCATCAAATATTGAATTATTATGCACAAGCAGTTAACTTACCGAGTAAGCAGTTAACTACTGGGCAAGTTTCTAATGTCGGTGTTCCATATAAGTACGCTACTGGACAGGCATTCAGTCAAATTAGCATCACATTTGTTACTCCTCGAAATCAATTAACTCGTGCTATCTTTGAAAGATGGATTGCCAGTATTACTGGTGATGGCGATCAATATATTGATTATTATGAAAATTACGTTTGTCCAGAACTAAGAATTTTTAAATATGAACTTGGCAGTGGAACTAGAGCGGATGAAGTTGTAGATCAACAAGCATCTAGTTTAGTGAGACGGATGACTTTGGGTGATAGTAAAAAAACTCAAAGGCAACTTAGAGAAAAGCAGAGAATGCCTAAACTGAGATCTGTTTATGAACTTAGGAATATATTTCCTACGAACATTGGTTCTATGCAGTTAAATAACACAGAACCAAGACTTGCGACATTTACAGTTGCATTTTCTTATGAACGTTATAAATTCTATAACGATGGTCCCGACCAGAATGAGTCTAGAAAGGTCAAAACTGACCCAAGAGACTTCCCAGGGGTTGAAGGTTTCGGTAATTTCTTAACTGAAGAGAACCGATGATAACCCCATAAATACTATTACTGAATTGATTTCCCTATGGCATTACCTAAATTAAACGCCCCGAAATACAAAATGAAACTACCTTCTGATGGTAGGACTGTGAACTTTAGACCGTTTCTTGTGAAAGAAGAAAAACTTCTTCTGGTTGCAACTGAAACAGGTGGACAAGATGGTTTGTTTGAAGCAATTAAGACTATTATTCAAGAATGTACAGATATCGCAAATGTTGAGGATCTGGCAACTTTCGATATTGAATACGTCTTCCTTCAGATTCGTACAAAATCTGTTGGTGAAACTGTAAATGTTCAGGTTACTTGTCCTGATGATAATGTAACTACAGTTGAAGCGGAAATTCCTTTGGATGACATCAAAGTCAAGAAAACCAGAGGTCATAAAGCAGAAATCAAACTGGATGACAGTATCATTGTTACCATGAAGTATCCGAACCTGGATAC